>Ga0334722_10000411_pt1 | contig 64137 bp, 58 predicted proteins | sample C3_bottom_MG_FD_207210 | JGI IMG/M metagenome (GOLD analysis project Ga0334722, IMG submission 207210) | Sediment microbial communities from Yellowstone Lake, YNP, Wyoming, USA - C3_bottom | ecosystem: Environmental > Aquatic > Freshwater > Lake > Sediment | place: USA: Wyoming | collected... | reverse complement strand
ATCCCATTATCGTGGACATCGTAAATCCGGCCACGGGGGCGCCTTCGACAGCCGCGAAGGTCAACGTCACGCTCATCAGCGTGGGTGACGGCGTGGTCACCGTCAGAGCCCTGGCCTCGGACCTGACGACAGTCCTTTCGTCGGTCGTCGTGACCCATCCGGGGACCGGCAACGGCTTCATGGCTAAAGACCCGATTACGCTCACGGGGCCGGGAATTGCCCGTGTGGTGTTTGAGATCGCCTACAGCAACGGCTATGACGGCTTCGGCATCGACGATCTATCAATCGAATTCCCCATCAACTTTGACACATTGCCCGACGGGACGCCAGTCGACGGGACAACGTATTTGGGGCCCGAATACCATTTCGGCGGGACCATCATCACCTCGGCGTACATGAGCAGCGGTGCGGTCTTTTCCTCGACGGGAGGCGGGGCAGTAGCCTCGGTGGGAGCAGGCGAGGCGAGCTCGATGCCCAATTTTCTGTCCGGCAACCCGAGCCCCTTCGATCCCATTATCGTGGACATCGTAAATCCGGCCACGGGGGCGCCTTCGACAGCCGCGAAGGTCAACGTCACGCTCATCAGCGTGGGTGACGGCGTGGTCACCGTCAGAGCCCTGGCCTCGGACCTGACTACAGTCCTTTCGTCGGTCGTCGTGACCCATCCGGGGACCGGCAACGGCTTCATGGCTAAAGACCCGATTACGCTCACGGGGCCGGGAATTGCCCGTGTGGTGTTTGAGATCGCCAACAGCGGCGGCTATGACGGCTTCGGCATCGACGATCTGGTTATATCGGGCCTGAGGCATAAGTAAACAGCCCGTTGAAATACTTTCCCGGCAACAGCGAAGAGGCCGGTATGAAAAATGCCGGCCTCTTCCATTCAAACTAAAAAGAGTAGTTGGACACTGAAGAATCGGATTAACATATGATAAAGGCGGATAAATCGTGAAACGAGGCCTTCGCATTTTGGGTGAACTGATTATAATAAAAGGAAAATCGGCTATTATCGTGCCGTTACGAAACTTCACTTGTCAAATGCCGCTTTTAGGATTATATGATAAAAGAAGATGATTAGAAAGTAGCAGTGCGCATTGACGACAAAATCCACAATATGAGAAGCGTTTTCTTTTATGGTAGGTTTTTTGCAGTCAGATTCTGCTCCTGCACTCCTGATGTCCGCAGGCGCACTTCATTCCCCCGCTATGCGGCGACGTTCCATAGTCCACGGTAATTTCCTCGCCCTTTTTGATATCGCGCCTCGCATACACCTCAACCCTGTTACGAATAATGCGGAGAAAGGCGTTTGATCCGCAGCTGTGATTGAGATGCCGGAGAACATTCCCCCCGGTGCAGTCCAGGGCATGCGTGTCGCTCACGTCGATCAGACACATCCTGCAACTGCCTTGTGCGCGTCTTCGCGCCTCGCGCACGGATATGAGCTTCCCGGTGACCTCGCCGATCTTTGCGCGTTGCGGAATCCTCGCGGCCGCGAACACACCGGCGCCCTGGATGGGACTATGCGCGGATATGACTTCGAAGTTGAGCATTCACTTTCTCTATGTTGGCGGCCTGCTGTTTGTTTGCGGATAGATTGCCTTATTCGCGGTGGTTCGGAAAGGGGCTCACACCTTCACATCCCGCAGATACTTTGCCGCGTCTTCCGGCGGTGTGGGGTTGATGTAAAAACCCGAGCCCCATTCGAACCCGGCGACCCGGGTGAGCCTCGGCATGATCTCGAGGTGCCAGTGGAAGTCGTCGTTCAGCGTGTGCCAGTGGCCGCGGCGCGGCACGCGGTTGGGGGCCGAGTAGAGCATGTAGTTATACGGAGGATTGTTCAGCACTTTCCCGAGTCGCTGGAGCGTATGGCGAAGCGTGCGGGAAAAGTCCATGATCTCTTCCTTGGTGATGTCAACGTAAGAGCACAGATGCTTCTTTGGGTAAATCCAGGTTTCAAACGGGAAGCGGGGAGCAAAAGGCACAATGACCATGAAGTGGCGCGTCTCTTCTACCACGCGTTCGGGGCTCGTCAGTTCCTGCCTGATGATGTCGCAGAAAATGCAGCGTTCCTTGTAGTCGAAATAGGATTTGGCGCCGTCCAGTTTCTCCTTCACGAACTTGGGGATGATGGGCGTTGCAATGATCTGTGAGTGCGCATGATTCAGGGCGGAGCCTGCCGTCCAGCCCTGGTTCTTGAAGATCAGCACATACCGGAGCCGCTGGTCGCGCTCAAGGTCAAGAATGCGGTCGCGGTATGACCAGAGGACCTTTTCCACCTGGCTCTCGGGAAGGTCCTCGAGCCTGACCGCGTGCTCCGGGCTCTCAATAATGATCTCGTGAGCGCCGATGCCGTTCATCCAGTCATAGATGCCGCCGCCTTCGCGCTCCAGGCTCCCTTCTATATGCAAAACGGGAAACTTGCTCGGAATAACGCGCACCCACCAGCCTTTTGTATTCGCATGAGTGGTTTCCGGGCGGAAAGAGGCTATTTCGGGAGGAGTCTTGGCTTCATTGCCCGAGCAAAAAGGGCATTCCGCCGGCGTCACATCATCCGGCGGTTCTTCGAAGCTGTAGTCTTCGGGCTTTTTCGGCCGCTCCGTGGACACGATGATCCAGCGGCCGACTATAGGGTCTTTCCGTAGGCGCGACATCAGTTCCCCAGCCTCGCCTTTTGCTCGGTCAGGACCTTGTGTACAATTCGTTTGAGTTCTTTGAGCCGGATGGGTTTGTTGATGTATTCAACCGCGCCGAGGCTCATGGACTTCAGGTAGGTTTCCACCTCGCCGTACGCGGTGACCATTATCACGTCAGCCTTGGAACCGGCCTTACGTATCTCCTGCAAAAGCTGCAGACCGTCCATCACCGGCATTTTTATGTCCGTAATAACGAGGTTGAATTTGTCGCTCTTAAACAAACTCAGGGCTTCCTCGCCGTTGTTCGCAAGGGTGATATTATAGCCTTCATCAGTCAAAATGGTATTAAAGAGTTCGCGCGCGCCCTCTTCGTCGTCAACAACCAGTATTTTCATCTGTTCTCCGCCTGAATTCTTGGTAGACAATAAATATCATAAAAAACCTCTCGCGTCAAGGTATGGTTAAAATTCTAACCCACAATGAAGAATGGGCTCTCGTCTATTATTTGAACAAACCCCTTAGACCAGAAGTTGTGAAGCATTTTTTAGCAGTTAATTTCATATAGAAGCCGAAGCCCATCAAGGGTCAGGTGAGGTTTTATCTCCTGAATGCTTTTCGTCTCCGGCGAGATCAGCTCTGCCAGGCCCCCCGTTGCAACGACTTTTGCGTCCAGGGAAAGTTCTTTCTTCATCCGCTCCACAATTCCGTCCACCAGGCCTGCATACCCGTAAATGATTCCCGCCTGCATCGCGCTGATAGTATCCGAACCGATGACCTTAGGAGGTTTTGCAAGTTCAACCCTGGGAAGTTTCGATGCCCGCTGAAACAGGGCCTCCGCCGAGATCTTTACACCCGGACAGATGGCCCCGCCCAGATACTCACCTTGTTTAGTGACCGCGCAAAAAGTGGTTGCAGTGCCGAAGTCGACAATGATGAGCGGCCCGCCATAAAACTTGTATGCAGCAGCGGCATTCACGATCCTGTCAGCGCCCACTTCTTTCGGATTATCATATCGGATCGTAATGCCGAGCTTCAGGTCATTCGTCACTACCATGGGGTCGATATGAAAATATTTTTTGGACATCTCCATCATTATGGGGAGAAGCGGCGGCACCACGGTCGATATAATTACACCGGTGATCTGCCTGAACTCAATTCCCGCAAAACCGAACAGGTCTTTTAAAATCATTGCATATTCGTCAGGTGTGATCTGCGTGTCCGTGCCCACACGCCAGTTCTCGACGAGTTTCTCTTTGTCGAATACACCGAGCACTACATTCGTGTTTCCGATATCTATGGCTAACAGCATTGCACCCCTCCGGGGAAAGTTCCGACAGGCATCACGTTGAAATATTCAGATCATTTTTGAATAGTAATTGAATACCCAAAAGAAAATCATTTTTCGCGCAAAGTCGCCAAGCCGCAAAGAAAGACAACAATAAGAGGCTTGAGAAGGTCGCGCTATCTGGCCGCGAAAACTTATAGATCCAGTTATTTTTTTCACACTGTTTTATGGCGTACTGTTATTATGAGGTATCTCCTTTTTTTGCACCTTTGCGTCTTTGCGCGAGATGCTTTGCCTTTGCCCTGAATAGTTCCTATATTCTATTTCTTTAGTATCGTCACGTCCCCGGCGGCCACGGTACGGGTCGTCCCGTCATCCAGGCCGACGATGAGTCTGCCTTCGCTGTCGATCCCCTGCGCAAGACCCTCGAATGATTCAACAGCGCTGCCCACCCTGACCCGGCTGTTGACCGTCATGTTGAGCTTCATCCATTCGGAGAGAACCACGGCGTCATTTTCGAGAAACTTACTATACCAGAGCTCAAGTTCCCTCAGAATTTGGCGAAGAAGGGCGGTCCGGCTGATTTTTAAGCCGGCCTCTTTTGCCAGCGTGGTAGAGAGTGCGCGAACCTCCGCGGGCAATTCACCGGGCTCCATATTCACATCAACGCCGACGCCGAGCACAATGTGCCGGATTCGGTCCTGCTCCGCGCTCATTTCCGTCAGCAGGCCTCCGGCTTTTTTGCCGGCGATAAGAATATCGTTCGGCCATTTAATCGCCGCCTGGACCCCGCACGCCTTTCTGATGGCCGAGACCACGGCCACCGCCGCCATCAGCGTAATAAGCGGCGCCTTGTGCGCGGGAATATTCGGCCGCAGGACCACACTCATATACAGATTGCCCTTCGGCGATATCCACTTCCTGCCGAGCCTGCCCTTGCCGCCTGTCTGCGTTTCAGCGAGCACGACCGTGCCTTCCGGAGCGCCTTTCGATGCCATTTCCATGGCAAGCGTATTCGTGGAAACTGCTTCGGGAAGAAAAAGGAGCTCTTTGCCTATAATCCTGGTTTTGAGCCCCACCTTGACATCGCCCTGCCGGAGGATATCCGGCTCTGACGCGATGCGATATCCCTGGGACGGCATGGCCTCGACCACAAAGCCCTCACGCTCCAGCGTTTTGATGTGCTTCCAGACCATTGTGCGGGAGATTCCGCATTTTCTCGCCAATTCCTCGCCGGAGAGAAAACCGGACTTTGAAGAACGAAGGAGCTTCAGGATTTTTTCTTTATACATTCTTTTGTGCGCAATTTCACTTATCTTATCTTCATGCTTATATCAGCGGCCGGCGCCGAATGTGTCAGGCTTCCGGAGGAAATGAAATCAACGCCCGTCTCCGCAATCATCCTGATCGTGTCGAGGGTCACATTGCCCGACGCCTCGACAAGCGCCCTGCCGTCGATCAACTTTACCGCCTCGCGCATCATGTCGAGGGTCATGTTGTCGAGCATGATGATTTCCGCCCGCGAGTCAAGCGCTTCGCGGACCTCGTCAAGCGTCTTCGTCTCAACCTCGATATTGAGCAGATGGTGTGCTTTTGCGCGCGCCTGTTCGACAGCCTTTGTGATGCCGCCCGCGGCCATGATGTGATTATCCTTGATCAGCACGCCGTCATAGAGGCCGAAGCGGTGGTTTTTACCTCCGCCCATTCGCACCGCATACTTTTCGAGATGCCGCAGGCCGGGAAGCGTCTTTCGCGTATCCAGCACCCGGGCTTTCAGTCCCTTGACCTTCTCGACATACCCGGCGGTCAGCGTCGCGATGCCGGACATATGCTGGAGAAGATTCAACGCCACGCGCTCGCCGGCAAGAAGCGCCCGCGTATTGCCGGAGAGTTTTGCAAGCTCCGTCCCCGCGTTTATCCTGTCGCCGTCCTTTGCAAAGGACGTGAACCGGATGTTCTCATCGAGCTGCTCAAAAACCGCGCGGGCAACCTCAAGCCCGGCAAGGACAAGGTCCTGTTTCGCCAGCATCACCGCAGTGGATGAGGAGTCAGCGGGAATGGTCGCTTCGCTCGTTACGTCTCCGAAGCCGAGGTCCTCGGCTAAGGCTGTTTTTATGATGTCGAAGAAATGGTGATCCAAGCCCTATTCCTTATTATGGTCGAAGGTGTAAGCTGAATTCATTAAACTGCATAGAGCAGATGATTCGTAATGTTCATTGTTCGGATGTTATTTGTTTCTACAACGTAACATAGAACCGTACACCTGTCAATACGACGCTTATCAGCGTGCTTATCAGCGTAAACTCAGCATAACAAAGAGCTGAGCTGGTACCTGTGCTTCTTGCAATTACGACCATACATAATCGTAACAGATCAAATGAAGTTCTTCTTTCTTGATAAAGCCGGAGACAGAAGCCGCTGGCTCTTTATCATTCCCGCCCGACTTCTCGCGCAGTTCCTTTATAACGGCCAGCAGTGCCTTAACGTCCTTTTGCATTAAAAACTCAGAATATGATTTTCTCAGCGTTTTGGTATATGCAGCGATCATTGGATTATTGAGGAACTGCTTTGCTGCCCTGACTTCTTTCCGATCAATCTCCGGATTGTTCATATACCCATCCAAAAGAGTGACGATTGTCGTCTGAATGGGGTCCAGGATCTTCGGAGCAGCTTCCACGGCGCGTTGTTCCATGGCAGAATTCACAATGTCAGCCATGACCTCGTCCTGGATTTTAAATATATCGTTACCGATGTCACCAACAACCCTTGCAGTGTCCGGGGAGCAGGTGATCAGATTCGCAATAACAAATCGGTTGTCAGTGATACGTTTTTCTATCAGGTCGTAATATCTCCAGAAGTGCTGCCGCCCTTCTCCCTTTGGCGATGGTGCAGTGAAGTAAAAGAAAATCCCCCGATAGCCTGACTTGGCCAGACCGGAGTGGATGCCGTCAGGCAGTTCTTCCAGCATCTCGCGAGCGCCGGTTGCCAGTAACATCTGCAACTGATGAATCAGAAATTCATTGCTCGCCAGCTCCGTGAATTGCTCCTGTTCGTCAATGACCGTTCCATCTTCTTCCCGTATCCGCTTCAGCGTATTAAAGTTCTGAGGATTAACCGTCTCGCCCAGCACGCTCGCATCAAGGAAGCCTGTTCTGTTGATGTTATTAATCTTGTTGCTTAAGCTTTCGACGAGTTTCAGGAGCTTATTTAAGCCGGCGTCTGGGAACATATTGTAAACCCAAAGCGTTTTATGGTCAGAGCCGATGCGGTCGATCCTTCCTGCGCGCTGGACCATGCGGGTGGGGTTCCAGTGCAGGTCGTAGTTTACCAGAATGCCGCAGTCCTGCAGATTCTGGCCTTCGGACAGGACGTCCGTTGATATCATGATGTCTACTTCTTGCTCAGTCCCAAGCAGTTCCTCGCGGTTATTGGCTTTCGGAGCAAAGGCTTCGACATGGGCAGCCCGTTCCTTTGGAGAAGCTCCACTGTCCATCCTTTTGATGAGCGGATTGCCAATGGTATCCCGGAAGGGCTTGCCTTTATCTCCTCCAAGTTCATGAAAGAGGTACCTTGCCGTATCCTTGTAGTAGGTAAAGAGGATGACCTTCTTCCCCTTCAGTTCATTCGACAGCAGCGATTTGAGCTTCTTCAGCTTGGCATCGTGTTCAGGGGTGATGTCCTTGATCTGATTCCATATAGCTGTCAAAGCCTCGACATCGTGCTGTAATGCATCATGAAGTTTTCGGAGATCATATAGTGAGTGGTCGAGGGTCGGTAAGGCATTGAGAAACTCCCGGGCCTCTGTATTAGCATCCATCGCTTCTGCTTTTGATTTCGGTGTGGCGTCATCTTCCTCGTCTTCATTGGATAGAAAGCGCATTGCCTTGGCAAAAGACGTGCTGTCGAGTACCTTGCCGTCCAGGACATAGGATTCAAAAGTCTTAATGAACTCCATTGCCCGGCGGACGCTGATCCTAAAAGCCTCAAGGCTGGACTCAAATCGCTTCAGATAGCGGCTCTTGAAGATCCCAACCAGAGCTTCTTCGCGTCCTTCTTCAAACAGGTCTTTTTCGACTCCTACTTTCTTAAAGGTTTCCAGTTTATAGGGAGCAAGCTTCAGGGCCTCGATCTGAGAAACAATGTTCTCATATATGCCTTCATAGACTGCTTCCAAATCATACTGGACCGTGCGGAGCTTCCGCTCAGGCCACTGCACAGGCTTCCCTTTGATGGTGGCTGTAGGGTATGCCTTGCGGATAAACGGTCGCGTGCGCCTGATCACAACCTCTTCCAGGAGGTTAAAGAGAGCGATACCGCTTGTTAACGACCTTGTTTCGCGCTTGGCTGCCAGGAAGTAGCGATAGAGGTCGCCGATGCCTGCGGAGGCGAAATAAGCCTTGTCATTGCCGGTAAAGAGGATGATTTGATTGTAAAGATCAAAGATATCGTTGTTGATAGGCGTCGCGGATAGAAGGATCACCTTCTTGCGCATACCGTCCCTACCGCGCTTAGCATTCATATTCAGAAGCTCGGACAGCTTCTCATAGCGCTGGGCATTGGAATTTCGGAAGTTATGTGATTCATCTACCAGGACGACATCCGCATCGCCATATTTTGCGCAATCGAAGTCCTCCTGGCCCAGTTCTTCCTGCGATAGGATCTTGGCTGGAATATTGGCAGCGAGCAATTCGTCAGTCCACATCTTACGAAGGCTTGCCGGGCAAACCACAATAGCCTTCTGGCGCATGTGATAGGCATATTTTTCAAGAAGCCCCTTCCCAATCCATGTTTTGCCCAGTCCTACGGAATCTGCGATCAAAACTCCATCATAGCGGTTCAGGATCTTTATCGCTTTTTTTAATGCGTCATTTTGAAACTCGGCAAGTTCAATAGCCGACCGTATTTCATGCGACTGTTCCGTATCCAGGTCGTCCTTGAAGTACTCATAAATGGCTTTGAGATAGACCTGATAAGGGGTGTACTCCTTGCTTCCGAACTTCGAGGCATCAAGAAGGTCTATAAGTTGCTGTTTGAATTCACTGGAGTCGTTCCATTGCCGCTCAAACCACTCATCAAGGTCCGCAATGGCCCTGGCACCTACGCTTGATTTCAGTAGTCTCTTCAACTCAAGGTTATCATCAAGAACATTCTTTGAGCCATATTTCATTTCTGGGAACAGGACTGGTTGTACGTCGTCATGCAATTCCTCATCAGAAAGAACGGCCTTATGGGTGAGATTCAGTTCTTTATTGGAAGTCAGACCCGGTCCAGTGAAATTGCTGGAACCGACGATGGCCGCGACGGGGTGGAAGCGATCCCAGCCTTTGGATGGCGAATCACCATAGAAGAGGTAACATTTAGCGTGAAGAAAGCCTTTATCGTAGACCCGGACCTGCACATCTTCACGTCGGAGGAAAGCGATAAGATCTTCAACAGTGCGAAGAGTCTCTTCCGTAAAGGAAGCAGCCTGAAGATCACCCCAGAGGCCGCGTTTGATACTCGGCCCCTTTAATACCAATCCAACTGATTCAGCCTTTCCAGGTTCATCCCCAATCAGCAGGCGGAAGCCCCCGAGCTTTGTCAGGCCGTCCTGAAGCAGCCGGAATCCACGGACATTGAAATAGGCTGTGGCGATGTCCAGGCACTTTCCCTCATGCCCCTTGAGCAGAGCATTCAGGACATCGGCCATTTTGTGGGTCTGGTTGTCTATGACGTAAGGGATTCTCATCGTACGACCAGCATTCCTTCTTGTAATTGATGATTCGCTTTATGAGATCGGCAGTGATCGTTGGTTCGACACCTTCAGGCTTTTATTGATAGTTTGTGGTTATCAACTGCAAACTTTTAATCACAAAAAATGGAGTTTCAAGCCGATGGAATCCTTGCTCTGGTCAATATGAACCGACAAGACGCACCTGGATAATTCGCCTATAAACGGAATTCAACATAGTTCATGTCTTTTCTAATTCCCTCTTTAGAATACCTATTTCACGCTCCGAGGAAAGAAACATCTCTTTTTTAGATGCGAATGCCGTGGCCTCCCGTGTAAAACCGGCCTTCGAAACATACCAGCATCGATCGGCAACGACCGCTGCTTTCTGAAAAAAGGCAGAGACTTCTTTTTCTCCCGCTGCCTTGCTCTTCCACTTCACCTCCACCGCCCACCTCACGCCGTTTCTCGCCAGAACGTCAAGCTCCGTCCTGCCGTCATCCGAGACAAAGCGCTCGATGCTTTTAAACCGGGGAAGCATGACAGTCCGCGTGCTGCCGAACAGCCTCCCTTCCACCCTCTGGCCGGCAAAAAGGCGCATCAATCCGCGTATCGTCCCTTCCTTCTCCCGACCAAGTTCTTCGGAAACAAGACGGTACTTCCGGTCCAGCTCCTCTATGAGGGCGACCAGGTCTTTTTCCTTCGGAAAGTCGGGGGCCTCGATGCCGTTCTGGACGTATGCCACCCAGTACCTGAGCACCGGGTCGTTGTAATAATATCGCCGGTCCCGCTCCATGAGCAGACCGATGGCCTGCAGCTCCTTCAGGTTGACCCGGACCGCGCCCTGGGTCATCCTGAGGTCACGGGCGAGCTCGGACTGCGTCATCGGAGATTCGGAAGCGGCGATGGCGTCCAGGAGCGACTTCAGCACGCCGTATCCCTTGGCGCGCTGCAAAGAAACGGAATAGAGATAGTTGCAATAGGAGTGGATCCGTCCGTTCGGGGAAAGGGTCTCGGAGATAAACGCGCGTTTGATCAGGCTTTCCGACACTTCCTCGCCGCGGCCAAGAAACAGCACGGCCTTCCTCAGGAGCTGGACGAGGTAAAACGGGTTCCCCCCGCTATAGTGATGCAGGAGGCCGGCGTTCCTCGCGTCAATGTCCGGGATGAACTTGCGAATGAGCTCACGCGACTCCGCCTGAGAATAGGAAGGAACGGCAATGTGGCTGAACTGATTGAAGAACGGGCTCCGGTCGTCTTTGGTGATCCATTCCATCTCCGAGATGATAGAGCCGCTAATGCAGTAGGTCACGTTCGCGGACCGGTCTTTGACGCCGCGCATGATTTTCAGGATGTTCTTCGCCCGGTCGAAATTGGTAAGGTTCTGGATTTCCTGAAACTCATCGAGAAAGAGCAGCACCCGTTTTTTCGTAAACCGGGCGAGCGCCTCAGAGAACCCGAAACACTCCTGGAGCAGCCGCTGCCGGTCGGGCTTCGCCTTTTCCAGTTCCTGTGTGATCGGCAGGAGAGCGTCCCGCAGCGCTTTGTCATGCACCTCGAACAGGAGCGACGGCAGGTGCAGAAAAGGCCCGGGGAGCCGATCACCCTTCGCATAATGCCAATAGAGATGCCATCCTATAAACTTGAGGGCAAAGTCCTCGGGCGTCTCCGCAATCTCCTCCAGGTTGATGTAGACCGGAAGAACGGCCCGGTCGCGGAGCCGTCGCTTGATGAACTCCTTGATGAGCATGGTCTTTCCGATGCGCCGCAGCCCTGAAAGGTGCGCGTCCGCCGGACGCTTTGCGAGCAGGCACCCCTCCAGGAGGGACAGTTCATGTTTGCGCCCGGTGAAGATGTCCTGGTCGTCTTTTCGGTAGAAGTAGGTTAACATAGAATATCCCGATTGACATTAATGTCAGATGGGCTATTTTACTTAACTTCCGGCGCGGTGTCAAGACGAATCTCCGATTCGCCGACAGGAGCACGGAGCGCCCCCTGTTATATTTCATGCGCCGTTTGTAGCCTCTCCAGCCTATCTTCGGCATACGAAATATAACGCGGTTCGATTGCCCGCCCGTTCAACGCACTATTTCCGTTCAAGAAACCGCCCACCGGCAGCACGCTCCGACGACTGCTGATTTCCTTAATCGGAGGCCACCGCTTAAACAGTTGGTGTATTTTGTTACCTCTTTCACAAGTTTTTCTTGTTAAATCAGCGGAAGTTCAAACTCCCGGTATGCGCGGCTACCGCAGCCGCAATGAAAACGGGGAACTCCGTGAAAAGCGGGGCGATACGGACGTCGAAACGATCGAGAAAAAGTACCATGTCAGCGTAAAACCGAGGACCTTAATTCTTGGGTGTTTCCATTCGCGCGAGATGAAATGTCAACTTAACGAGGAAAAAATAATAACCGTAATGCGATAGCGAAAGGATACATTGTTGCGGCTTACTTCTCTTGATGTCATTCAGATAAAGGCTGCTGATGGAGACCATTCGTGAGAAATCAATATAGCCTTCAGGGAAGCCGCCGTTGGGTGGGAGGTAAAAATAACGGAATATTCTGTTGTTCTTAATGTCATGCAGAAGAGCATCTAATTTCTGACTCTCGATATTCTGTCGCAATTCGTCAAAGGTTACAATAGGGCACACGGTAACGAATTCCTGGCGAGCACTCTGCATGTCGCAGGTGTTCGATATTAATGCGACAATATCTCTGCCTGCTATGGCATTGCCATCATCATCGATGAGGCAAACCGGGATATCGAGAAGGATATCGCCTTGATACACTGAAGCGGCATCGGCAATATTTCCCAAATACAGCCATTTGTCTATTCCGTCAGGCAGTTTCTCCAGATATTTTGTAAATTCTGCTTTGTGCTCGGGCAGGATGAGGGCGGCGTTGTTGATAGCGTCATCTAAGGTCATAGTGACTATTGGACTTTTTTATATTTCTTTATTATATAACCATGAACAAGCGCGGACTCCTCGGCGGTTATGTCGCGCGACCCCGTTAAACAAGCATTCCCAATATCGATCAGCGAACTTAGTGTCTCAACTCCGCGCGACACGCCATAAGGATTCTCGATCAGTTTATTGCCAACAATATTACCAACAATAATTTGGCTTGGCTTAAACTGTGCGGTAGAAGAAGAATGTACCGGCATATAAATATTATCAAATGGTTTGGCTGCAGCTGGTTGAAAGTTCGCCATTTGCAAAGCTGCCACCGTGATCAGCAGTTTGTCAGAAGCTAAACTCGTTATTGCAACCATTGTTCCCTCTTCTATTGCTTTGAAATCAATTTCGCGCTGGCAATTTTCGCGTGCTGATAACTTTTATAGAACTTACCTAATGCTATCTGAATTTTATCGCTGTCGTTATCAACTTGGTAATGATAATTCAGATTCAAATATTTTTTATTTTCCTTGAGCTTGAACGACGTGTTCAAGACCGCCGTGCGTTCATCCGCCAAAACAAGTGAATGTATCATTATTGATTCCGGCCCATTCATTGCGCCGATGTCGGAATAGATGTCTTTACAGCACGACGGGGTAAAGTCGGTCTTAACCGCGAAATTTTCACTGCCCTCTAATTCATAAGCGAAATTGTAGCCAATCGCAAGAATCGGCGTATAAGGCAATGTTTTGAAAAGACCTTGTACGACGGTATCGGTTAGCTGAAAGAGTTTATCTTCCTCTTTCATGGGGTTTATTATCAGTCGTTCACTCGTTGGGAAAAAATATAAGTCCTGGATGTTTGCGCGAACACTCACTGCAGGCCCGATCCCAACTTCCAACTGGATAGGCGTACCTTCAGGCATATTTAATATTTTAGTCGCAATCCATTGGGGATTGATTATTGCGATGTTCCATGCGCCTGCGAGTACGCATGTAGCTTCTTGTAATATAAACTTACTTATTTGAGCCTCCCGAAAAGCGATCCCGACAATTATTTGCTGTATTGACTAGAGTTATAGCATGATAACACTGGCGACGTCAAGGCAAAACCCCCTCACAGCATCTCCTCAAGCCGCTTGTTGATATAACCCGCCTCTTCATCAGACAGCCCATAGCACCGGAACAGCACCTTGTCTATCGCATCCTGAATCGGCTGGCTCTCCGGTGCGAGTTGTGACCGCTCCGATCTGTTCTTGAGAACGCGAGCAGTTTCGATCTTTTGTATCTGCCGGCACATTTCAACCAGCGACTCCTGAACAGGCTTAGGCACCACACCTGGCTCATTACAAACTGAGCGCAACAGATCTCCAGCCTTAACCCACTGACCGGCCTTAACCAACGATTGCCAATCAACACTCGGATCTTTATCGCTGAACGTTGGTACAGGCAAGGTGTTAAACTGATATTCATTGACCTTGGAGTTTGTACTACCGAGCCTGAAGTACCAGTCTAGTATTTTTGAATTCAACAATACAAGGAGCAAATTCAAATCTATCTTTGAAGAGTCTTCTGTGACATAGCTCACGGTATCAAAACAAAAATCATTTTTCGGCACGGGTGCTGCAATAATGCGGCGAAAGTTGTTTTGTGGTGAGCTTCGTTGATAACCAATTTTACGCTTACCATAGTTCAGAGAAGCCTTTGTTTTATCTCCTGCTTGCTTCATAAATTTGTCTACATCCAGAAAAAGGTCCTCGCCTTGCGAAGCCTCGCGAACCGCATACAATGTTATATTTGCGCCACGAAGAACAAGAGGGCCTTTTTTACTTGGACCCAGCGTTCCCGCTCGTATCTCTTTTGTCTGCTCCATGTCACCTCTGAAGCAACGAGCCACTTTTCCTAATCTGATTATTTTCCTAGAAAGCAGAGATACTGCAATTTCCCAATCACGAGGAGTGCAAGATGGTATGAGTAAATTCGCTGCATCAAATTTGACAATTTCTTCTGGAGATATAGCAAGAGAAAGAGAGGACTTCTCAATTAATTTGCCAGGATGAGTACGAACTAAGAAGCGCGCCTTATCGCTCGTTGCCTTGGCAACGAATATGACCGTTGATAACTTGGCTTCCTGAAAAACCCTGTTATCAGGCTCATCTTTTTGAGGAAACGCTTCGATTACGGTCAGAGCCATTTTATTTAAGAGATATCGGCGCATATCGACAGATTGATCGTCCCCTAAAAGGGACATCGGCACAATAAACGAAAAAGCACCTTTTGTTTTCGTTACACTCGCTCCACGGCAAATAAAAAGTTTATAGAGGTTACTAGCGCCTCGCATAGCTGGAGCATACGTTTCTGCAGAATTGTAAAATGCCAAATCCGGAGACACGTCATAACCTATCTCATCACTGACAAGCACATCATACGGCGGATTGCCGATTACAGCATCAAAACCCGCGCCGTCCAACCGTTCAAGCGCTTGCGTCGTCCCAGGTCTATGACCATAGAAGATTTCCGGATATTCCAATTCCCAGTGGAAGAACCTTTTCTCATCAGCGGCTGCAAGGGCAGTGGCTGCTACGCCCTTCCACTCCGTTGGCAATTTGAATTTATTCGATGCCTTCGCCCATTCCTCCGAGTCTCCGGACCGCAGGAATTCGAGGGCTGGGCTTACATCGGTTCTCCCTTTTCCTTTACCCGTAGTACGCACCGCATTACCGAACCACTGACTTGTATACACATCCATATATCGCTTAAACGGCGCGAGAGCATCTACGGCCTTCTTAAACTCTGCCCGTGAGTTCTTGACCTGATCCGCTGTCACGTCTGAAAGCTCCCCGATATGGCGCATGAGATCAGTGGCGAGCAACAAGCCCTGAAAATGCGTGCCGCCCAGGAGACTCAACTGGCCGGTTTCTACGGCTGCCCGGACTTCTTCAACCTTCGCCCCGATCAGCGAGTTTCCGCATTTCAAAATGATGATCAAGAAACGACAGCGGCGCGCCCAGTGTGAAGCAGTCAAGCCAGAGTGAGACCTTGGCAAGCTCCACGGCCATGGGGTTCAGGTCCACGCCGTAGATGCACCGTTTGAGGATGTGCCGCTTCAGGAGGTTCACATCAGTGAGCCGGTTCTTATCTATGCTCACCCCCTGCTTTTCCATCTCGTTCAATATAGTCTGACGAGTGTTCTGGAGTTCCGCTGTGATGGGGTTCCAGGGGAAAGCGCGGAGAAAGCCTTCCTTGTCACCAAGGATCTTGTCGGAGATGAAATCCACTGCCTCCACGAGAAAGTGGCCGCTACCCATGGCGGGATCGAGCACCTTGATATCAAACAGATCGTCTACGAGCTGACGATGCTTGAGATAGGTCTGGTTCTCCGGGCTGTCGCCTTTGCCTCCAAGTGCCTTGTATTTATCGCGCTCTTTCTTGAGCGTAAGCTGGGCCTCGCGAAGCTTTGGCCGGAGTGCATCGAGCTTTTCGGCAAGTACCGGGCCGACAGTGTTCTCGACGATATATTTGACGATGTAATCAGGGGTGTAATAGGAGCCCGTCGCCTTGCGTTCCCGCTTGTCGTTCTCGAGGTAAACTGTGCCCTTCTTGAGCACCCGTTCTTCCGCGTTCTTTCCCCGGCCGATGGTCATGATCGGCAATTCGTTCTTCTTCGCCTCTTTATACGGGTAAATCTCCTCTGTCTTCTTGCCTTTGACCACCGCCATCTTCTCAGTCGCTATGCGAAGCTTGAACTCAAGCAGCCCCTCATAGATAGAGCCCAGATGCCGAACCCCAAGCGACTTGTAGTCTATGGCCACAAGAGCGTGGGTCTTGTTGTCCTCTCCCCGTGCCATCATATCGAGGCCCAGGGCAAGAGATCTGTCAGGGATATTGTTCGTCCGGAGGAACCGGGCGTTTCTGGTTTCAGGAGATTCGTCGTCTTTCGCGGGATTGGTGATGAAGAGACCGCCATTATAAAGCGGGACGTTCACATCCGCGTCGCCCTGGTCGATGACGCCGAATAGTTTCGAGAGCTGCTTGTAGAGTTCCGAGCTATCCTCGCGATATGCCTTTTTTATCTTTTCCGGCGCTTCATCGATAATCGTCCCGGCGTGGTCGGTGATCTCTTTCTTGAGGCGAGAAAGGCTCAAGTCCCAGTAGCCGCGCACTTCATTGACCGGCAGGAGATTGCGGGATTCGGAGTAAAGCAGGAAGAGGAGTCGATAAAGGAAGGTAAGTGTGCCTTGAAAAACCGCCCTCAAGCTCTGCTCGCGTTCTTCTTCTGATAATGACAAAAGATGTTCCGCTCCGCCCATATGCTCGATGAAGCCTTCGGCAAAGTGCGGGAAGATATCATCGAAGACGCGGGATTTTAATTTCTCACCCAGTTCCTTTGCATAGCTTTCGCTTTCCTCGATGAGCCTGTCAAGGAATGTCGTCGTCCTCGTCTCACCTTTGTGGATATCCTCAACAGGAACAAAAGCCTGCTCCCGGAACAAGAGCCAGAAGAAGCGGAAGGCCTCCTGCGGGTCCTGCATTGCAATTGTTTCTTCCAGGTCTATCTCGTAGTAGTTCGTTGCTCGGGAATGGGCCTTTGACGAATAGAGCCGCCAGACCTTTCCGTTCGTCACTATGGCCCACGAGGCTTCACCCGCTTCCAGAAGCGTCACCACATGCGCACCGGGGTTTTCATCAGGCGTTTCCGTATCCCGCGTCTCGTCCTTGCCATCAAGGTACCGGTTCCAGGTGTAAGCAAGACAGACAGCAAGTGGCTTTCCTGATGTGCCCGCATCTTTCTGGTAGAGTCGATAATCCGGCTCTGCATCCATGCTCTTGCTGTCCTTACCTATGATCGCGGTAAAGCCGAGAAGTTCGAATACCGGCTGAAGGAGCTTTTCACGGACAACAGCTTCCTTTTGATTGCCGAACTTTTCCCGGACATTCACGAAAAGCTCGCGAAGTTTAAGGAGCTGGGGTTTGATCTGCTCAGACCATTCAGGAGATTGCGGCAGCCGCTCCAGGAGGTAATAATCGGAGAATAAGGCACGGTTGTTAAAGAGGCGCTCGGACCACTCGGCAACGCCAAACGCCGACAGAAGCTTGTCCGCTTGAGCATCAGCGTCTGATTCTGTATAAGTGAAACGCCTCAGGACCCGCAGGGCTAGGGTACCGGGATCTCTTCTCTTGACCGTCAGGATGTGTGGACGGATGGCTACGCCCTTTGTGGCAATGCCACCATCCTTTGCGGCGGGCAGAATACGCTCAAGAAAGATAAAATCGATGCTTTCGTAGTCGCTGGTGAGAACCAGAAGGTATTTACCAGCGCGGTCTCGGAATGCGCGGGCCAAAGCCCTTATAGCCATGACAGTTACTGAAGAGAGTTCAAAGAGGTAAACTTGGAGGGTGCCGTTTTCCTGATCCGCAAGACGCTCGACGTGCTTTATTGTCTTGGCAATAGTGTCAGGCGTGATACCAAGGGCAGAAACGCTTTGTTTTATCCGTGCGCCGGATTTATCGTCGGTATTGTAGCCGAGTGAAGAGAAAAAAGCCGCGATGGAATCCCGGCTGGAGAGAACCTGGATATCGGGTGATTTTAAATCCCTGTCATCAGTGACCATCAAGCCTCCATGTATCGACACCGATTATAGCGAGATAACCATTTGAAGACAAGGATTGTTTGTCGCTGCTATATAGCGCTGACCATACAGGCTGGTTGGATCATAACCGCTCGGATATGATTTAAGATAAGACCGTTACCGTCGAGCTCTTTTATCTTCTCCGCCACCGCTTTACAGTAATGTTCTTCATAGCATGGCTCCTTCCAAATAACAGCTCAGTCCGCCTGCCTTCTCATAAAAGCGGGCCGGTCCAGGTCCTCGTCGTCGATCCCGAGGGCCTCGTTTTTGAAATCAAAGGACTCCTGTTTACGCCGGGGTTTCTCCAGCACCGCGCGGTACTCCTTGAGACTCATGGGCCGGTTCACACGCTCGCGGATGCCAGTTTCGTCGAACCCGGTAGCAATCACCGTGACCATGACCTCGTCGCTCATCACCGGATCGATCACCACTCCCACGATGATGTTCGCCGACGCGTCGGCCTCCTCCTTGATGATTGCCGAGGCCTCGTTGAATTCGTAAATGCCCATGTCCTCGCCGCCGGTAACGTTGATCAGCACCGCCCGCGCGCCCTTGATGGACCCGTCTTCGAGCAGCGGACTTGCGATCGCCTTCTGGGCCGCTTCCCTCGCACGGTTTTCTCCGCTCGCCACGCCCGTGCCCATGACCGCCCTGCCGCGGTTCTGCATCACCGTCTTCACGTCGGCAAAATCCACATTCATGTACCCGTGTTTCATCACCACGTCGGAGATCCCCTTGACCGCCTGCCCCAGCACGCCATCGGCGAGCTTGAAGGACTGGAGGAGCGTCGTCTTTTTCTCCGCCAGGTTCAGCAGGCGCTCGTTCGGAATCACGATGAGCGCATCCACGCTCTTTTTGAGTTCGGCGATCCCCTCTTCAGCCTTGTGTTTCCTCGTTTCACCCTCAAAGCTGAAGGGCTTGGTCACCACGCCGACAGCCAGGGCGCCCACTTCGCGGGCAATGCTCGCGATCACCGGCGCCGCGCCCGTGCCCGTGCCGCCGCCCATGCCCGCGGTGATGAAGACCATGTCGGCGCCCGCGAGGGCGGCCTTGATCTTCTCCGCATCTTCGAGCGCCGCGGACCTGCCGATCTCCGGGTTGGCGCCGGCGCCCCTGCCGCAGGTCAGCTTGGACCCGATCTGGAGCTTGACCGGCGCATGCACGCGTCCCAGCGCCTGCATGTCGGTGTTCGCCACGATGAACTCGACGCCCTTGATGTCGGACTGCACCATGGTGCTCACGGCGTTGCTGCCGCCGCCTCCCACGCCGATCACCTTGATGATCGCGGGCAGTTTTTCCTCCGCAAACTCGAACATATCGGATGCCCTCCTCTTCTCGCCCTGATTATCGTCCTGGCCATGCGCGCCTGCGACAAACTCCATGATGTCCTGAAACCCGAACTCAAGATTGTCCATCAAGCCTCCGTTTGAATTGCCGATTTAGGATACCGGACTTTCGATAATATCTATTCCGCTACCTGCAATCGGGACCCGCAATTCCTATACATATTCCCCGAGCCATTTCCAGAACCTGCCGAGGAAGCCGTCGCCCCTGAACTTCCTCGGTGTTTCCTGATTGTTTTCCGCGCCGAAAAGCACGAGGCCGACGCCGGTGGAGTAAATGGGGCTGTTTACGACATCCATAAGCCCGCCGATGTTCCGGGGCGTACCGCGCCGGACCGGCATGCCGGTAATGCGTTCAGCCACGTCCTGCATGCCCTCGGTGAGAGCCGTACCGCCGGTGAGCACGATGCCGGACGCCAGCATGTCCTCGTACCCGGTCTTCTTAAGCCTTTCCTGCACCATGCTGAAGAGCTCTTCCACGCGGGGCTCGATGATTTCGCACAGGATCTGACGGGAAAGAAGGCGCGGCGGTCTGCCGCCCACGCTCGGCACATCGAGTGTTTCCTCATGTTTGACGAGCGCCGACAGGGCGCAGCCGTATTTGATCTTTATCTTCTCGGCCTCGGACGCGGGCGTGCGGAGACCGATGGCTATATCGCTTGTAAGGTGGTTGCCGCCGATGGGAAGCACCTGCGTGTGCCAGAGACTGCCTTCAAGGTAGATCGCCATGTCGGTTGTCCCGCCGCCGATGTCCACCACGACAACTCCGAGATTTTGCTCTTCCGCGGTGAGCACGGCGCGGCTGGATGCGAGTGGTTGAAGCACAAGGTCGTTAACGTGCAGTCCCGCGCGCGAACAGCTCTTCACGATGTTCTGGATCGAGGTAACCGCTCCGGTGATGATGTGCACCTTGGCTTCAAGCCGCACGCCGAACATGCCGAGGGGGTCCTTGATTCCGTCCTGGTCGTCGATAATGAACTCCTGGGGAATTACATGGAGGACCTGCTGGTCCATGGGGATGTTGATCGCGCGCGCTGCGTCAACCACCCTGGCGACGTCCGTCTGGCTGACCTCCTTGTTCATGATCTTCACGACGCCCTTGGAGTTCATGCCCCTGATGTGACTTCCCGAAATGCCCACGAACACGGCGTTGATCTCGATGCCGGCCATGAGTTCGGCCTCCTGCACCGCCTTCTTGATGGACTCCACCGTGCTGTCTATGTTGACGACCACGCCTTTTTTCAGACCGTGTGAAGGGCTGATGCCGATCCCGATGATGTCCACCTGCCCGCTTTCCTTGACTTCACCCACGATGGCGCAGACCTTGGTTGTTCCCAGATCCAGGCCCACGATCACATTGTCTTGTTTTTTTACCACGGAACACCCCCGCTTATAAAATTCCAAATATCAAAAATACAAAACACAATAAGAACCTCAATGATCAAACGCCAAACACTCTGGTCCTAGCAATTTGGCTATTGGAGCTTATTTGTCATTTGGCATGCTTGTTATTTGAAATTTTCTCCCTTCTTCCCGATTTCTTCACCTGCGCCGCGGCCTGTCGTGTCGGTCGAAGATCGACATAAGCGACCTGCAGGCCTCGTCCCTGGATGTCCGACATGATCTCGGAAAGCCTGCGGAGTTTTTCCGGGTAGTTCCCACTGCCGAGCCTGAATTCCTGGTCCGCATACACTACCGAGATCGACTCCGGCGATCCCGCCTTCACAGTCACGTCCGCAAGCTGCCACCCGCCGCGGGCCGAAAGCTCCTCGATCAGCCCCAGCGCCTCAACCAGGCCTCCATCGGTCACCTGCTCACCGGGCCGGGCCTTGTGTTCCTTGAACGATACGGTGGGAAGCGGCCAGGCAGCGTCCGGCGCAGGTTTATCGATCACCACACCGTCGTTGTCCACCAGGTACCGCCCCGTCGCCGAATCAAGAATGGCAACCGGCGCCCGCTCGACAAATACCATGCTGATCCTGTTCGGCAGGCGGCGCTCTATCCGGACGTCCTTAACCCACGCATGCGCGCGCGCCTGACGGGCGGCTGCTTCAAGGTCGACGTGAAAGATATTCTGCCCGGTAAAAAATCCCGCTATGTTATTAAGCTCGCTTTCTCCGAGCTGTCTAATTCCTTTGACATCAACACTGGATATCTGGAACATTTCTGTTCGCGAAGCCCAGCGGTAGCCGATCAGTCCCAGCGCGCAGAATGCAGCGGTCGCCGTGATGAGCATCACCCTCGCGAACGATACGGGCTTTCCCCTCGGGCGCCGTCCTGGAGCGCGCTCGACAAGCACCCGGTGTGTTGTGTTCCGGTATTTCCTCGGGACCTTTACATTTTTATAGTCTCTCATATGCGCTTTCGCATTGAACGAACATCATTTCCCATGACCGGCAATCCTGCCGCCATGGTCTTTAAGCGCCAGCCGCAGGATCTCCTCCACCAGCTCGGGGAAAGATATCCCGACCCCTCGCGCGATCTCGGGCAGGAGGCTCGTCGCGGTCATTCCCGGCAGGGTGTTGACTTCAAGGATATGAGGCTCTCCCGATTCATCAACAATGAAATCCACCCTGCTGTAGCCCCTGCAATCCAGCGCACGATGCGCTTTCAAACCTGCTTCGAGCGCCCGCTGATAGGCCGCCGTATCGATCCTGGCCGGGAAAAAATGGTCCGACATTCCCTGTTCGTATTTTGCCTTATAGCTGTAGAAAACGTCCCTCGGCACAATCTCGATGGCGCCGAGCGCGCGGTCGCCGAGAACGCCGACCTGCACTTCCCTGCCGGGGATGAATTTTTCTATCAGGATCTCGCGATCGTATCTAAACGCCAGGTCTGCGGCTGGCCTGAGCTCGTCGTGCTTGTAAACGAGGCTAACCCCGACGCTCGAACCTTCGGAGCTCGGCTTGACAACGACCGGATAAGCCATGATCGAGGGGACCTCATTCAATTGCTCCCGCCTGTCGGCATCCACGACCATATACGGTCCGACCACGAGCCCGTGTTGTTTGAAGACCATCTTGGAGATGATCTTGTTCATTCCCATGGCGCTGGCAAGAAGGCCCGAGCCGGTATAGGGTATCCCCAGAATCTCAAGAAGCCCCTGGATCGCCCCGTCCTCGCCGAACTTGCCGTGCAGCCCGTTGAAAGCAATCTCGGCGCCCGACTTCCGGAGCTGCTCGCCCACATCCCTGCCGACGTCAACAGCGACGGCGGTATATCCCTTTTCCGTGAGAGCTTTCAGGATGGCCACGCCGGTCGAAAGAGAAACCTCCCTTTCCGAAGAAAGACCACCCATGAGAACGCCGATCTTTTTATTGGTTACCAAAGCCATAATCGTTGAAATCCTAAATTCTAATATCGAAACCCTAAACAAGCCCGAATTTCAAATGTGCATGCTTGACATGTCCTGCGAATGTCTTGGTCATTTGAACTTATTTAGGATTTAGAGCTTCGAACTTAGAATTTGCCCCTCCTATTCTTCTCCGATTATCTTTATCTCCGGCTCAAGCCGCACGCCGTGCACCTCGAGCACCGTCTGCTTCACGAGGTCCATGAGTTTTATCACATCGGAGGCCGCGGCCTTTCCCCGGTTGATGATAAAGTTTGCATGCTTGTTCGAAACCTCCGCGCCGCCCACCTGCCGCCCTTTGAGCCCGGCGGATTCGATCAGTTTGCCCGCCGACTCTTCCTGCGGGTTCTTGAAAACCGATCCGGCGCTCGGCATTCCGAGCGGCTGGCGCTCTTTCCTCATGTCCATGAGGTCCTTGACGCGTCCCTTTATCCGGTCTTTAACGTCGCGGCGCAGGGCAAACGTTACGTCAAGCACCAGATGGCCCGCGGGTATATTAGATGTCCGGTAACCGAACCTCATTTCGCCCTTGCTTTTGACGATTTCCGCGCCCTCCGGCGACAGGAGGGTCGCCGAATTGATCACATCGCCGATTTCTCCGTCCGCGGTGCCGGCGTTCATGCAGACCGCGCCGCCGATGGTGCCGGGGATGCCCACGGCGAACTCCAGTCCGGTGAGGCCGTTCTCCACGGCAAACGTCAGCAGTTTCGCCAGCAACGCGCCCGCCTCGGCGTACACATCCGCATAGGTCCCGCCCACGGCCCGGTTCTCGCGTTCAATCCTGATCTCGTTCATGCGCTGCAGGCTGATCATCACGCCGCGAAAGCCCTTGTCCCGCACCAGCAGGTTCGTGCCCCCGCCAAGGATGAAGTAATTCAGGCCTTGCTCGCGGGTCCAGGACAAAACTCTGCGAAGGTCGTCCCGGTCCTCGGGGTACGCGAGGATGTCCGCCGGGCCGCCGATGGCAAACGAGGTGTGTTTGCTCATCGGTTCGTTCCGGTGTATCTTTCCTTTAAAGTTTGTGAGCTCCATGTTTTAGTTTCTCCAGGATCTGTTCGCCGATTTTCCACACGTCGCCTGCGCCCAGCGTGATCATCAGGTCTCCGTTCCGGAGCGCCCCGACCAGGTGCTCGACCACCTTCTCCCTGTCCGGGATAAAGGTCACGTCCTTGTGTCCGTATTTCCTGATCCCCTCGTAAAGCGATTGGCCCGATATTCCCGGGATGGGCTGTTCGCCCGCCGCGTAGATGTCCATCAGAACCAGCTTATCCGCCTGGTTGAAGGCGGTAAAAAACTCTTCGAGCAGGTGTTTGGTCCTGGTGTAGCGGTGCGGCTGGAACACCACCACGACCCTGCGTTCCATTCCCGCGGCGGCCGCTGCCAGCGTTGCCTTAACCTCAGTGGGATGGTGGCCGTAATCGTCCACCACCGTGATTCCGTCCACTTCGCCCTTGATCTGAAATCTTCGCTGCACGCCGCTGAACTCCTTGAGTGCTTTTCTGATGACCTCAAGATCGACGTCCAGCTCCCGCGCCACCGCGATCGCGGCCAGGCTGTTGTTGATATTATGCACTCCCGGGACCGAGAGCTCGAACCAGCCGAGGTCCTGATTATGGTGCAGAACCCTGAATGTGGATCCGAGCGGCCGGAGTGAAACGTCCCTCGCCTGAAAATCGGCCTGGGAACTCATGCCGTAGGTCTGGTACCGTTTCTGCACAAACGGTATAAGCGCCTGGATGTGCTTCTGGTCCAGGCAGAGCACGGACACACCGTAGAACGGCACCTTGTTGATGAACGATAGAAAAGCGGCCTTGATCTCGTTGATGTCCGTGTAGTAGTCAAGGTGCTCTTCGTCGATGGTCGTGACCACGGCGATCGTTGGCGAAAGCTTCAGGAAGCTCCCGTCGCTCTCGTCGGCCTCGGCAACAAGGAACTCTCCCTGGCCGAGCTTGGCGTTTGTGCCGATGCTGTTCAGCTTCCCGCCGATTACGACGGTGGGATCGATGCCGCCTGCCGCGAGTACCGCGGACACCATGGAGGTGGTCGTGGTCTTGCCGTGGGCCCCGGCAATGGCCACGCCGTACTTGAGCCGCATGAGCTCGGCGAGCATTTCCGCCCGCGGGATGACCGGTATCTGCTTTTCCCGCGCCGCGACCACTTCGACGTTGTCGCTCTTCACCGCCGAGGAGATCACGACCACGTGCGGGGTGTCAATATTCTCCCGGCGATGGCCGATATAAATCCCGCCGCCCAGTTTCCTGAGCCGCTCGGTGGTGTCCGACTCCCTCATGTCCGAGCCTGTTACCTTGTACCCGAGGTTCAGCAGCACCTCGGCGATGCCGCTCATGCCGATCCCGCCGATGCCGACAAAATGAATGTGTTTAATTTTTTTGAACATAGTCTTTACAGATCCTCACGATGGCCCCGGCCGCCGTATTCTCCCGGGGCGGCGGCAATGGTCCAACGCCTTGCTGCAAGTATTTTTTTATTATCCTTCCGAGCATCTCCGGCTTCAAATCCTTCTGAACAATGACCTCGGCATTCCCTTGTTCCGCCAGAGTCCTCGCATTGTACTCCTGGTGGTTGTCCGCCGCAAAAGGAAAGGGGACCAGCACCGCGCGCCGGTTGCAAACCGCGAGCTCCGCGACAGTGGTTGCGCCCGAACGCGAAACCACCAGGTCCGCGACTGCATACGCGCCCGCCATGTCCTGTATATAGGAAAGCACCACGGCCTTCACCCCAGCCTCCTGATATCCTGCTTTAACCAGGTCGGTGTCTTTTTCCCCGGTCTGATGAAGTATCTGAAGGCCGGGGAGGTCCGTTAAATAATGCGCTGCCCCTTTCATCGCTACGTTGATGGCATGGGCGCCGCCGCTTCCGCCCATGACGAAGACCGTGAACCTTCCGGGTGCGAGCCCGAAATCCTCGAGCGCCTTGCTGCGACTTCCCAGATCAATTCCTTTTCTGACCAGCGGCCCGAGCGCGATTGACTTCTCGCGCGGGAAGAATTTTTGCGCCCCTGTTCCCGGAAAGCAGAGGAGGACCTTGTCGGCAAACCTGCCCAGCATCCGGTTTGCAAGCCCTGCGTGAGAATTCGGCTCCACAATAAACAGGGGGACTCGTAGAACCAGCGCCGCGACGCCGACAGGGCCGGAGGAGTAACCGCCCACGCCGATCACCACGTCCGGCCTGACCCGGCGAAGCAGCAGCAGGGACTGAAGGATGCCGACCGGGAGCGTCAGCGTTGTTTTTATCGTCGACAGGAACTTCATCCCCTTGAGCTTTCCCACGCGAATGAATAGCACCGGCAGCCCCTCACGGGGAAGCACCCGCGCCTCGAGGCCCTGTTCCGTGCCCACGAACAGAACTTCGTTTCCGCTCTCGATGAGCAGTTCCCGCGCGATGGCGATGCCCGGGTACAAATGACCGCCGGTTCCCCCGCCTGCTATGACGATCTTCACGTCGCGCTCACTCCTGACCTCCCAACTTCCTTTTTTCCTATGTGCCTGCTTCTTTCGAAATATTCAACAGCACCCCCAACGCCGTCATGGTGATTACGAGCGATGACCCACCATAGCTTACGAGCGGAAGCGCGATGCCTTTCGTGGGCAAAAGCCCGGTCACCACCGCCATATTGATCAACCCCTGGAGACAGATGAGCAGCGTAATGCCGAGCGCCAGAAGACGGCTGAAGCTGTCATCCACGGAGCGCGCGATGCGCACTCCGCGCCATAGTATGAGGAGAAAAAGTCCGAGCACCGCGAGCGCGCCGATGAGCCCCAGTTCCTCGCCGATCACCGCATAGATAAAGTCAGAGTGGCGCTCCGGCAGGAAGAGGAGCTTCTGCCTGCCTTCGCCCAGCCCGCGGCCGAATACTCCTCCGCTGCCGAAAGCGAGAAACGACTGAATGATCTGGTGCCCGGCGCCGTGAGGATCGGCCCAGGGATCGAGGAACGCCGTGATCCTCCGCCACCGGTACGCCTTGTGGATTACGCCGAAGTAAACGAACGGCAGCGCGGCCAGGACGGTGCCGCCGAGGTGGAGAAGGTTCGCCCCGCCGGCGAACAGCATGATAAACACCACGCCCCCGATCGTCAGAGCCGCGCCGAAGTCGGGCTGGAGCATTGCCACGCAGAGGAATATTCCCGTTACAATATATGCGGGCATCAGGCCATTGACGAAATCCCGAATGCGGTTGCCCTGTTTCGCGATGAAGTAGCTCATGTAAATCACCACAGCCAGCTTGGTAAGCTCCGAAGGCTGAAAGGAGAGCAGGCCGAACCGCAGCCACCTCCTGGACCCGTTGACGATCCTCCCGACGCCGGGAACGAGCGTTGCGGAGAGCAGCAGCAATGCCATCATCGTGAGCCCGAGCACGGCGCGCCGATCCGCGAATATCCGGTGATCCATGCGCATTGTGATCGCCATAAGCGAAAGCGAGATCACCGTCCATATCATCTGCCGCTTCATAAAGAACGCGGGGTCGTTGTAGGTCGTGAGCGCAACGACGCTGCTCGAACTGTAGACCATGACCACGCTTCCGCCGATGAGCGCGAGGATCGCGGAGAGCAGCACCCTGTCGTAATGAGTTCGTTGATTCATGCGCATGACCCTCGACCCCTGTTAGTACGGCAATTGCCGGTGCGATTTTAAAGTTTGTTCACCGCATCCTTGAATTGCCTTCCCCTGTCCTCGAAATCCTTAAACATGTCGAAGCTCGCGCATGCGGGCGACAAAAGCACCACGTCCCCGCGTGAGGCCAGCGATGAGGCGAGCCTTACCGCATCCTGGAGCGCGCCGACAGTCACCGTTTCCACCGCCTTGCCGAGAACCTTGGTCATTTTGTCCGACGCTTTGCCGATGAGAATCAGGCGTTTTACTTTCTTTTTGAACAAATCGAACAGCGGACTGAAATCACTGCCCTTGTCCAGGCCTCCGGCAATGAGAATAACCGGCTGCGTGAAGCCTTCGACCGACTTCATCACCGCGCCGACGTTCGTGCCCTTGGAATCGTTGATATACAAAACGCCGTCTTTTTCACGAACAAACTCAAGACGGTGCTCGAGGCCGGGAAATTCACGGAGCACGGCAGCCACGGACTCCGGGTCCGCCCCGGCGCACAGGGACACGGCGGCGGCGGCAAGGGCATTCTCAAGATTATGGAGGCCCTGGATCTTTATATCGGCGACGCGGCAGATCCGTTTTCCATTAAACATGAGGTGATCATGCAGCACGCAGGCCCCCGGATTGAAGCGCAGCAAACGCGAAAACGGCACCACGGTGGCCTTCGCGCGTCCGGCAAAAGCTTTCACAAGAGGATCATCGAAATTCAGCACCAGATAATCTCCCGGTTGCTGGTTCAGGAAAATCCGGGCCTTGGCCTCACCGTATTCGGCGATGGAATGGTAGCGGTCAAGGTGGTCCTGCGTAATATTCAGGACTGCGGCAACATGCGGCTTGAAGGTTTCGATATCCTCAAGTTGAAAGCTCGAGAGTTCCGCTACAATCCAGTCCTGTCTCTTCAGCGCGGCAAGGTCTTCGGTGAGCGCATTCCCGATGTTCCCCGCCACAAGCGTTTTTTTCTTCGCCTTCCGGAGCATTAATCCGACGAGGGTCGTGACCGTCGACTTTCCGTTCGTGCCCGTGATACCGGCATACGGAGCGTCGGAAAGCATCCATGCCAGCTCGAGTTCGCTGATTACCTTTACTCCGTGCCGCTGAGCCTGCAGGATCTGCGGGATTTTGGGCACGCCGGGGGAAAGCACCACGAGGTCGGTCTCCAGAAATAACCGGTCCGGGTGGCCGCCCGCCTCCACTTTAATCCGGCTGGTGCCGAGCGACCTCATTTGCGCTGCAAGCTTCTCAAGCGGCTTCATGTCCGTGACCGTGACAATCGCACCGAGGCTGTCAAGCGCCCGCGCGGCGGCCACACCGCTTCGCGCCATACCGACGACCGTTATGCGTTTACCCTCAAAGTCCGATTTCACAATTACCTTCCTTCCTAACCTCTTACCTTCTGCCTTCTACCTTCTCAACTACCGCAGCTTCAGCGAACTGATCGACACCAGCGCCAGGATGATGCCCGCGATCCAGAACCGGACGATGACCTTTGACTCTGGCCATCCGAGCTGCTCAAAGTGATGATGGATCGGCGCCATCCGAAATATCCGCTTTCCCCGAAACTTGAACGACGCCACCTGGAGGATCACTGAGACCGTCTCCATGACGAAAATGCCGCCGACGATCACCAGGATCAGTTCGTGCTTGGTCACCACGGCCAGGGTGCCGAGTGCGCCTCCGAGCGAGAGCGACCCCACGTCGCCCATAAACACCTCGGCGGGATGGGCATTGTACCACAGGAAGCCGAGGCTTGCGCCGAGCATGGCGCCGCAGAATATGACAAGCTCGCCGCTCCCGGGAATATAGAGAATTTTGAGATAGTCCGCGATGACTTTGTTCCCGCCCAGATACACGATAACCGCATTGGCCGTTGCAGCGATGCCCACGAGGCCGATGGCGAGCCCGTCCAGGCCGTCGGTCAGGTTCACCGCGTTCGACGCGCCCACAATGACGACGGCGACAAACGGGATGTAGAACCACCCCAGATTGATAAGCATTTTCTTCATGAAGGGTACTGACAGGTGGGCCGCTGCGGCGTCGCCGGAAAAATAATACAGAAAGATCCCGATAAACAGGGACGCGGCGATCTGAAGCCCGAACTTCTGGAATGCGCGGAGGCCGGTGGATCGCTTTCTGACTACCTTGAGGTAGTCGTCCCAAAATCCGATGCCGCCGAAGGCGAGTGTGGCAAAGAGCACGACCCATACGTATTTATTCGTGAGGTCCGACCACAGGAACACGGAACCCGCGAGCGCAACAATGATCAGCAGCCCGCCCATGGTGGGCGTGCCCTGCTTGGTGAGATGGGTTTGCGGACCGTCGTCGCGGACGCACTGGCCCACCTTGAGCTTGCGAAGCCATGCGAGCATCGACGGCCCGAACGCAAAGCTTACGATGAGCGAGGTCAGGACCGCGCCCGCGCTCCGAAAGGTTATGTACTTGAATACGTTGAATCCCGAAAAGACGGTATGCAGGGGATAGAGAAAATGATAGAGCATCAGAACTCCTCCAGGATCGTTTCCATTTTCATGCCGCGCGAGCCCTTGATCAGCACAACGTCTCCGTTTTGAGAATGTTCTCTCAGCAGGAGCGCTGCCTCGGAATTCGATTGAGCCTCATACACCCGGTCTTTCGGCATCCCGGCCTCGCGCGCCCCTTCGCTGATATACTTCGCCAGCGGCCCGGCTGTAATCAATACATCCACGTTGAGCCGTGAAACCGTCGCGCCCAGCGTGCGATGGGCCTCCGCGGCCGATGCGCCCAGTTCCAGCATGTCACCGAGCACGGCCACGGTCTTTCCGCGGGCCTTGAGCGATACCAGAGTGGCGAGCGCCGCATCCATGGAGCCGGGATTCGCATTATAGCAATCGGTGAACATCGTCCTGCCATGGACCTTCCTGAGTTCAGAGCGCATGGCGACCGGAACAAAGTCCTCGAGTCCGTATTTCACGGCCTCGATGGACATGCCGAGGGTCATTGCCGCGGCCGTTGCGGCAAGAGCGTTATAGATATTATGTCTGCCCACCAGACGCAACCGCACATCGATGCGCTGCTCGTCGGCGGTAATCGAAAAATCCGTTAGGTCCTTTTCCTGCCTGATGTCGGAAGCCTGAAAGTTCGCCGTGTGATCAATGCCGAAGGTGACGACTCGTCCGCTGAATTTGCCCTTGAGCGTTTTAAAATATTTATCGTCGGCGTTCAGCACGGCGGTCCCGTCTGACCGCAGGTTGTCGAGAAGCTCCCCCTTGGCCCGGGCAACGTGTTCCAGGCTCCCGAGGAACTCCAGATGGGCGGCCCCGATGTTCGTGATTACCGCCACGTTCGGGCTGACAAGCCGGGCGAGCATATCGATTTCCCCCAGGCCACTCATCCCCATCTCTATCACCGCTGTCTTGTGGGTTGCATTGATCTTGAGAAGCGTAAGGGGCACGCCAATATGGTTGTTCAGGTTCCCCTCATTCTTGAGGACCGGGCCTTTCCGCTTCAGAATACCGGCCAGCATCTCCTTGGTCGTGGTCTTGCCGTTCGATCCGGTGATGCCCACCACCGGGATATCAAATTGTTTCCGGTGCATGAACGACATCTCCTGCAACGCGAACAGCGTGTCCTCAACCGGCATGATGTTTTTCAGGCCGCTCAGGCATTCGAATTTCTTCTCCAGCGCGGACCTCTCTACCAGGGCGCCCCACGCGCCCTTCTTGATGGCGTCAGGCACGAAATCATGACCATCAAAGCGATCTCCCTTGATGGCCACAAAAAGCTCGCCTTCCCTGATATTTCTGGAGTCTATTGATACTCCTTTGATCTCCGTTCGTTCCAGGCTGTCCAACATTCCCTCCAACGTCTTTTTTTCAGATTCATTCATGATGGTCACGTATGAGTCCGTCTTCCGACTTCTATCCGCTTCCCTCTCGGTTCTGTCTTTTCCGTATCTCCTCCCGCGCAATCTCCCGGTCGTCAAAGCGGATCTTCTTCTCCCCGATGATCTGGCAGTTCTCATGGCCCTTGCCCGCGAGCACCACGACATCTCCCGGCGCGGCAAGGCGAACGGCCGTCGCAATTGCCTCCGCGCGATCGGGAACAACGCAGTAGGTTTTTTTTGCCGATGTCGCTGCGACACCCGCCCCTTCTCTTTTCATCCTGAGGCCAGCGGTCATGCCCGTCTCGATTTCCCGGATAATATTCATCGGATCCTCCGACCGCGGATTGTCCGAGGTGACAATCACCACATCGCTCCCGTTGATGGCCGCGGCCCCCATTCTGGGACGCTTGGAGCGGTCCCGCTCGCCACCGCAGCCGAAAACCGTGATTACCCGGCCCTGCGACAGTTCCCGCACCGTTTCAAGGAGCCGCAGAAGAGCGTCCTCGGTATGGGCGTAATCCACGATCAAGCCGTAGGGCTGGCCTTCATCCACCTTTTCCATTCTGCCGGGAACCGCCCGCATATTTTTTATCCCTTGGGCAATAACGTCGTTCCCGAAGCCCAGCGCGTTTCCAATCCCGACGGCTGTCAGGATATTGTGGACATTGTGCGTGCCCACCAGCGGAGATTCCACGGAAACGACGCCCAGGGGTGTCATAATTTCAAAAGACAGGCCGTTCAAAACGTGCCTAATGGTGCCGGACGGATGCACGTCCGCGCGCTCCGAAATACCCGTGGTGACGACCTTCGCCTTCGTGGCCCTTATGAGTTCCGCTGCGCGCTCGTCATCGATGTTGATGACCGCTGTTTTGTCCGGCGTAAGACCGGCAAACAGAAGAAGCTTTGCGCGAAAATATGACTCCATGTCCCCGTGAAAATCCAGGTGGTCTTGCGTCAGGTTTGTAAAACCCGCGGTCTCAAAAACACACCCCGTGGTCCTGTCGAGCGCAAGCGCATGGGACGAAACTTCCATAACGCAATATTGCGCGCCGAGCCGCGCGGCCTCGGCGAGAAACCGCTGGAGCTCGACCGCTTCCGGCGTGGTGTTCGGCGCGGGATATACCGTGTTTCCAATACGGTAGTCGATGGTGCCGATGAGCCCCGCTGTCCGGCCGGCCGCCTCGATGACGGAGCGAACGAGGTACGTCGTGGTGGTCTTGCCGTTCGTTCCCGTGATGCCGACCAGTTTCAGTTTCCGCGACGGGCGCCCGTAGAACGAATCCGCCAGAAGCGCGAGCGCCCTGCGCGAATTTTCCACTACGATCACCGGGATATCATAACCGGGTCCTTTTTTTTCCGCGACAACGGCAAGCGCGCCCTGTCTCGCTGCCTGCGATATATACTCGTGGCCGTCCGCGTGAAACCCTCGCACGGCCACGAACAGGAATCCCGGCGTTACCTTTCGGGAGTCAGAGGTAAGGCCCAGAACCTCCCGGTCCCGCCACTCATAGGGCAGACTTGTTTCCCGTTCCAGCGAGCTCAGCGCCTCTTCCAGTCTCATCGCGCCACCAGAAGCATCCTGCCGCCGAGATCGTCCGGAGTGACCTGCAGATACGCCAGGCTCTGCTCCGCAATTGCCCGGAAAACGGGCGCGGCCACGCTGCCGCCATAGATATCCCCTTGAGGAGTATCGACCATCACGAGAATGACCAGTTTCGGAGCGCGCGCCGGGACAAAACCCACGAACGAGCTTACGTACGCTTCCTTCGAATAAACTCCGGTCCTCTGGTCTATCTTCTGCGCCGTTCCGGTCTTGCCCGCGGCGGTATATCCGGCCGGTTTCGCCTTCTGGCCGGTCCCGGCTTCAACGACGCGCTGCAGTATCCTGCTCACCTTGGCGGAGGTCTCCTCGGAGATCGCGCGGCCCGCGGGCTGAGGACCGATCTTCCTTCCCTCTTTGCCGTCGTGGTCCACGATCTCCGCCACGATATATGGCTTCATGAGCGTGCCGTTGTTTGCGAGCGCGCAGTACGCCGCGGCCATCTGAATCGGCGTTACCCCGACCTCCTGCCCGATCGCAATGGAGCCGATGGAAACGCCGGACCACAGCCGGTAATCCTTCAACAGGCCCGGGATCTCGCCGGGCATGTCAACACCGGTTTTTTTCCCGAACCCGAAGGCCGCTATATATTTTGCGAACCGCTCCCGTCCCAGGCGCAGAGCGATCTTGATGGTGCCCACATTGCTCGATTCGGCGATCACATCCGTGAAGGTCAGAATGCCTTTCTTATGCGCATCGCTGATCTCTCGGTCGGCGACCTGGATTTTTCCCGCCGAGCAGTCAATCCGTTCGAGGGGGTGCACGACCTTTTCCTCGAGCGAGGCTGATGCGAGGACCACCTTGAAAATGGAACCCGGCTCGAACACGTCGGTCACCGCGCGGTTTCTCCACTCCTCCGGCCGGGAGCGCTGCGGTTCGTTCGGGTTAAAAGCCTGCTTGCCGCTGGCCGCCCGCACCGACAGCGCGAGCACCTCGCCGGTTTGCGGATTCATGACGATACAAACCCCGCCCTTTGCGCGCGCTGTCAGGAGGGCCGCATCGAGTTCCTTCTCCGTGATGTGCTGAATCACCTCGTCGATGGTGAGAATGACGTCGTTGCCCGGTTTCGGCAATTTGTACTGGAGCCCGGGGCCGCCGGGAAACACTGTCCTGCCCACGGCATCCTTCTCCGCCAGGACCCAGCCGTTCACGCCGCGGAGCAAATTGTCGTATGCGCGCTCCAGCCCTTCGAGTCCCCTGTTGTCCATGCCCGTGAAACCGAGCACGGGTCCGGCCAGCGCTTTTTTGGGATAGAACCTTTTCGTTTCCACCCTGATGCCGATTTCTTTCGATCCGAGTTCCCTGATCTTCTCGGCTTTTCCCGGATCCACCTTGCGGCTGAGCCAGACAAAATGTTTTTCGCCCGCGAGTCTCCTCTCGAGGGCGATCGGGTTCTCGCGCAGTATGCCTGAAAGCCGCTGCGCCAGAGCGCGCGGGTCGTCGATCCCGGAAGGTACGCCGTAAACCGAGTCCACATCGAGACTCACCGCGAGTTCGCGGCCCATCCGGTCGAAAATGGTTCCCCGCCTCGGCTCAAGCGTGACGATGCATTCCTGCTGCCGCGCGGCGCGGACCGTGAGTTCGGCCCTCTCGAAGACCTGGAGGTACACCAGCCTCAGCGCCACGAGCGCGAAGCCAAGGCCCATCAGCAGAAATACCGCGAGTATCCTCCCTTGTTTTTCCATACGTTTTACTGTTTTGGTTTTAACTTCCTCTTTATTACCACGATATTTTCCTTCGCCGGCCGCACCATGCCCAGTCGCTTGATCGCGAGCTCTTCAATCCTCGCGGGCGAGGAGAGGCTGGATGCTTCTATCCGGAGCGAACGGTTCGCCCGCTCAAGTTCAACCTTTTCCCGCTCCAGAGCCTCAATCTGGTAACCCAGCCGGTAGAGCTGCACTTTGCCTCCCACATACAGCATAAGCAGGGCGATGACCAGCAGTATCAACGCAATTCTGCGGCCGCTGCCGCGTTTGCCGCGGTCGATGGCAAAAGCTCCTATGTCGGCGACTCTGCTATTCATGGAAAACCCGGGATAAATTGCCTGGAAAAGACATGCCCTCATTCAATCTTTCGCCCAGCACGTTCATATCTTTTCCGCCGCCCTCAGTTTGGCGCTCCTTGACGCGGGATTGTTTTCTGTTTCCTGCTGCCCGGCCACGACTGGCCGCTGCGTCAGGATTTTCAGGACCGGCTTTCTGCCGCAGGCGCAGACCGGCATTCTGGGAGGACAGATGCACCCTTTCCCGGAAATTGCAAACGTTTGCTTCACAATCCGGTCTTCAAGCGAATGAAATGAAATCACGGCAAGTCTGCCTCCGGGCTTCAGCATGCGTATCATATGGTCCAGCCCCTCATGAAGCGCGCCCATTTCATCGTTCACGACAATCCGGAGAGCCTGAAAGGTCAGGGTGGCGGGGTGAATGCGCCGGGGGGGGTGAGGTGGGAAGACGCTCGATATGATCCCGGCAAGCTGGGTCGTGCTTATGATGGGCCCCCTGGCCCTCGCCTTCTCTATGGCCCTTGCTATGGCGCCTGCCCTGTGCTCCTCCCCGTATTCACGGATGATCCTGGCAAGCTCGTCGCGGGGAAGATCGTTCACCAGGTCTCCGGCTGTCCGCGGCCTGCCGGTGTCCATGCGCATATCGAGCGGGCCATCCAGCATGAAGCTGAACCCCCGCTCCGGCGTCCTGAGATGAAACCATGACATGCCCAGGTCGAGGAGGATGCCGTCCGCGTAATCATACCCGAGCGCCGGCAACACCTCGGCGATATGCCGGTAATTGTCCTGATGAATAATGACGCGGTCGCCGTATACCGAAAGTCTCTCGCGGCTTCTCGCCACGGCCTCGGCATCCTGGTCCAGACCGATCAGGATCCCGTCCGGCGATGATCGCTTCAGGAGCTCCTCCGCGTGTCCGCCCGCGCCGAGCGTCCCATCAACATACACGCCTCCGGGCTTCGGCGCGAGCAGGTCGATGGCCTCACGGAGGAGAACAGGCGTGTGCACTAATTTCGGAGTCAGGTGTTCGGTGTCTGGAGTATTTGTTTCTGCCCTGCTTGCTTCAGATATTTTTTTACTCCCCACGCTGAACTCCGAACTCTGAACTCTGAACTGTTACAACCCCAGCGGCAGATTTGTCGCCGGCCTGGCCACCCCAAAACTCTTCGCCGCCTGCTGAGGAGTGTCGAACACCTGGAACTCCTCCAGTACACCGGTGGTGCGAAAGATGTTTTTTATATATTCCGTCATGCCCGCAAGGCGGATGTCTCCTCCGAAGGACTGGATCCTTTTCTTTTCCTCCACGAGGGCCGGGAGGATCGTGAAGTGAATATGCTCCACGGACTCAAAGTTAAGGATTACGCCGTACATCTCCCCTTTGATCAACTGGCCGATAACGCGATTGATCTCCGACAGCTTGGCGGCATCAACTTCGCCTTCAAGGTTCATCTGATATACTTTGACTTTCTCGTCCATAGCTATAGGCCCAGGGTTGCAAGCGCCTCGCCGATCTTGTCTCCGTTTTGAGAATTTCTCACCTTCCACGCGCCAGTGTCCCAAACTTCTATCTTGTCAATGATCCCTACAAGAATAACGTTCTTGGCTATACCCGCGTGTTCACGATGCGCCGGCGGAATAAGGATGCGTCCCTGCTTGTCCAACTCACACTCCGTTGCGGAGGAGAGCAGAAAGCGCATGAAGTCCTTGACCTCTTTTTTCATCGTGGGAAGACTCCTGATCTTCTCCTCAAGTTTCTCCCACTCTTCGAGCGGATAGACCGTCAGGCACTTGTCGTAATCCATGGCCATCACCAGCCTGCCGTCGTATCGGTCCGCAATGACATCGCGAAATTTCGACGGCACACTAACTCGCCCTTTTGAGTCAACGCTATGTTCAAAGCTACCCCGAAACATTGGCCTCCCAAGCTCACCCACAATTTCCCACTTCATACCACCGTCTGGCCGAAGTATATATTTCACGCGCGTCAATGTCAAGAAAAAAGATTAGTTTTTGCGGTGTTATGCGGTGGGGTGGGCGGCGTAGCGGGCTGGTTTTTTTCCGTGACAAGAATTGCGGAAAACAGTATTATTCATGCATCTATGGACAACTATTATATAAGCGCCGATGACGGGCACATTAAGAAAGAGAAGGTAAAAGCGCGGGAGCTTCGAAATTCCCAGTGGTGGAAAAGAAAACGTTCAACAGGAGTATGTTATTATTGCGAACAAAAGTTCAAGCCCGATGAACTGACCATGGACCATCTGGTCCCGATCGTACGCGGCGGCAAGTCTGTCCAGGGCAACCTTGTGCCCGCATGCAAGAAATGCAACAATCAAAAGAAATATCTGCTCCCTGCTGAGTGGGAAGAATATCTTGAGTCCTTAAAAAAGGAACAGGAATAGTAACTACTCAGGTCATCCACTTCACTTAGACGCAAGGCGCGCCGGTATGTTGATGCGTAGGGAATAAAAAATAAAAGGCGATGATTTCTCATCGCCTTTTTTATCCCCGTCTGTTCAAAGTGCCGTCAGGCTTTTTGCGATGCGGTCTGTTGCTTCCGCAGTGCCGCGGGCGCTGACACTATGTAACCCATGGCCGTGCCCAGAAGTCCGCCGACCACGAGGCTTACCGCGGCTGCGCAACTGATCCCCACGAGAATTCCCATTACCACGGCGACCCTTACGAACAGGGTTGGCTCAACTGCGCCGCCCATCAGCTTTTGCAAAAGGATCAATGTCCCGTAGGATCCGAAGTAGAACCCCGGCATGATGCCGAACACCGCGAACACCAACCCTCCAACCGTTGCGCCGATCTTCATCCCTGTTTTTACCGTCTCGTTTTTCATGACTATCTCCTTTCCGCCGAAGCGAATATATTGGTCTGCGCATTAGCGCTTATTGCCGAGCCTACCAGCCACCCAAGGGTGGACGTTGCTGTAATGATTGCCGTGCCCGATGCCAGGACCCCCGCGAGCATGGAGGCGAGTACGATCAGCCGGGAAAGAAGCCCGGATTCAAGGGGAAGACCGAAGAGCATTCCGGCGATGTTGATGCCGGCAGCGCCTCCGAGAAGACTGCCGGGTAAAAGCCCCATAATCCCGAACAGAACAAGTCCCGCGCCCGCGCCTGTGTAAGCTCCTTGTTTTGACATTGTGATCTTCATTTTCGTGTCCTCCATTTCAATCAGTCTTGCCAGGGTAATTGCATCAAGCGTGCCAAAACACAATGTGCTGTATTTACAGGAAACAGGGGGCGATGAAATTTTGCAGAAGTGAGAAGCGGGGGCGCTTTTTTTTAAAAATGCGAGAAAGAAGCCGGCAAGCGTGATAGCTTACAAGCTGGTAAGCCTGCGGGCTGACAAGCCGTTAAATCCTGGCGGTAGTGCTAATTATATTCTTCATGGTCCTCTCCGTAAACATAGTGGATGACCTCCCACGCGGTCTCCTCGATGGATTTGTTCGTCGTATCCACGACTTTCCAGTTCTTGTGTTTTTTAATGAGGTCCCAGACATGCTCGACTTCGGCAAAGACTTTTTTAAAGTCGCTATAACTTGGCTTGAGACCGGAGTGCTTTTGACGCACCTTTCTCACTTTTTGAAGGACCTCCGGCTCTACATTGAGACAAACGATCTTGTGCTGATCTATTTCGAAGAGTTCTTTCGGCAGGGAAATTCCCGGAACAATAGGGACATTTGCGACCTTGTAACCCTCCTGGGCCAGGAAAAAAGAGGTCGGGGTCTTGGATGTCCGCGAGAGACCGACAAGAACGATATCGGCTTCCTTGAGGCGTTCAGCCCCCCTGCCGTCGTCGTGTCCAAGGGTGTACTCTATTGCATCAATGCGCTTGAAATACCGCGCATCGACCTTTCTGAGCAGGGTCGGGGTTTCCAGCGGTTCCAGCCCCAGATAGGAAGAGAGATTGTTTATGAGCGGACCAAGAATATCAAGATGGTAAATAGCGTGCTTCACGCAATATTTGCTGGCATAGTCCCTCATCTCTTTCTTCACAAAAGTGAAGGCGATGAGCGCCCTGTCCGACCTGGCCTGGTCGAGGACCCTTTTGAGGTCGGTTTTTGAATCGATATCATGAAAGACCATCATTTTCGCCCGGGGATACTCAAACTGCACTATGGCCGCTCGCAGAATGTGGAGACCGCTCTGGCCCGTGGCATCGGAAATAATATAGATTTTTTTTGCGGGCATTGTTCTCTTCGCGGTTCCTCAGATACCGCCCTTCAACCTTCTTTTTTGGTCCTATTCGTTACAAAATTACCAGCCGCCGAGACAGGCTGTTTGCTCGTTAATGGTTTTCTCTTGAAAAGAATATAAAATATGTACCGATTAATTGCAAGGCTTTTGATATCGTCGGGTAATAATAACAGGAAGCCGGATATTTCTATTTTGGAAAGAACAGGACCTTTCCACTTCGGGCTGAAATAAAAATAATAATCCTTGACATTTCGGCGTGGAAATGGGAATATGTCTTTCAGAAGTTCCGGATGTACTTGCAGGGTAACCGCAAAGATACGTTAGGCTTTGCGGATTTTTTTGTCCTTTCCGTCAGCTTCAATACACAAGAAGGAGGTAGATCATCATGGAAAATGGTACCGTAAAGTGGTTCAATGATTCAAAAGGTTTTGGATTCATTACCCGTGAATCAGGCGGCGATGTGTTTGTGCACTTCGGCGATATTCAGGATAGCGGATTCAAGTCCCTGGCTGAAGGTCAGTCAGTGCAGTTCGACGTTGTCGACTCGCCCAAAGGCCCCAAGGCAGCCAACGTTGTAAAGCTTTAAGCCTGCGCTTAAACCTATCAAGCAGGTCCTGTTCATTCGGGGCCTGCTTTTTTCTTTTCCTCTTTCACCGGCCTTCTATTCAAAATTCACAAACCCATGAGCATAAGCGGTTGCCGCTAACCTTCAAGCTTCTTAATGATTATTTCCACAATCGGGGAATGGTAATTCCTCGAATAGGATTGATAGATATTGGCCGTCTTCGTTTGATATTCGCTTTCCGAGAGGAGGCCGGCCTCTCTGGCCTTGTTCAAAATGCCCATTTTGCCTTGCAGCTCGGATTGGACCTCCTGTCCCAATCGGGCCACGTAGGCCATGTTTCCTTCAAGACGCTTTTCCCGGTATGACCTCAGAACCTTCTGGACCACATAGGCGGTAATGGCCGCGGCAATGACCGGAAAAAATACGGAAACAAATCGGTAGGTCGTGGTGCTGACCACATGAGTACCGCCCTTCATCAGACCCCAGGAGGCCAGAAAACCCCTGATCGGTGAGTTCGTAAAGGTGGACGCGACCCACGATCCAACCATGAGCCCCACAATCGTGCTTAACCCCGGAATCTGGCTGAACAACTGTTTATTCGTATAATAGACTATTTCCTTAAACTCTCCCGCCAGCTTCGTCCTGTCCATTTCCTTGAGCTTTTGGAGAAACGCGATTATATAATCTATCAGCTTATTCATATGGGTCATGATAAATCGAGAGCTTCGCGTTGTCAAGATATAGTCAGGCAATTTCATGGGAATCCATTCCGCGAAAGATCACTTTTTGCGGCGAAACGGCAGAAACCGCGACGGCACCTCTTTCCGATACTCTTCATACTCCTTCCCGAACCTCTCGAGGAGTTCCCGCTCTTCGAGGGGTATAATCACGATGGTTGCCACGAGGAAATCGATCACGGCCACGACACCCAGGGCCGGCAGGCCTGTCCATAAAAAAAGGCCGGCAAGCATCATGGTATGCGAAAGATACGTCGGATGGCGCAGCACACTGAAAGGGCCTGCTTTCATGAGCCTGGCCGGGGCCCCCTCTCGCGCCACTTCCGGCACGCCCATGATCCCGGGCAGCGTGAGAAGGGCAAGCGTCCAAACCTGAAGACCAAGCCCCAGCACTGCGAGGAGCGGGCCGATACTGTTCACGAGGCCCGGAAGAACGATCCGGTACCGGAGCATAAGCTCCCGCTGTTCGTATAGGAAGATTGAAAGCGGAAGCCACGTGATGACCGGGAGGAGATAGGTGGCGAGGCCAAGACGGCGGAAGAACCCCGGCAGACAATGGACCGGAACCCAGAAAAGAGGGATCGCCGGCCAGAAAAGAAGCGCGGCCAGTGCGATCATGTCGGAGATGGAATGTTTCATGGTTCATTATAGCGCGGATGCCTCGCGGGATTCAAGGCGCATATGCACAAAGCGAATCAGACGTCAGGGTTCGCGAAAGCATCAATAGTATTGCAAGCCTGGCAAAGTCATGATACGATAGGGGCGATATTTATGAAAGACACCCCTTTTAACTTTCCTTGTCGAGCGCCCCTGTCGGGAAGATGCTTATTATGTGAACACCAGCTCCCCGATGTATCCCTTCGGGGATGACAGACCCTTTGGTTGCCTCATGGAGCAGCGGATATGAAAACTTTTTTCGAGTTCGAGAAACACGGCACGAACTATAAGCAGGAAACTCTCGCAGGGATCACCACGTTTCTCACCATGGCCTACATCATCATTGTGAACCCCGCGATCCTCGAAGCCGCCGGCATCCCCAAGGGGCCGTCGACTACCGCCACAATCCTGACTGCCGCGTTCGGCACGCTGGTCATGGCACTGTACGCCCGGCGTCCCTTTTCCATAGCGCCCTACATGGGAGAGAACGCCTTTATCGCCTTCACCGTGGTCAAAGGACTCGGTCTATCCTGGCAAACGGCCCTCGGCGCCATCTTTCTTGCCGGCCTTCTCTTCACGGTGCTTACCATCATGAGAGTCCGGAGCTGGCTGGCCGGGGCCATCCCCCGGACGCTCAAGTTCAGTTTCGCCGTCGGCATCGGGTTGTTCCTGACGTTCATCGGATTGACGAATGCCGGGATCGTCATGCCCGGCGTACCCGGCGCGCCCGTGAGTCTGGGGCGGGTGACCCAGCCGTCTGCCCTGCTTGCAGTGCTCGGATTCATCGTCATTTCCGTGCTCGTGATCAGGAAGGTCCGTGGGGCCGTCATCATCGGCATCCTTACGACAACCCTCCTTTCCTTTGTCTTCAACGTCACGCCGACGCCGCAAGCCTTCATGAGCCTGCCGCCCGATATACGCCCGCTGCTCCTGCAGTTGGATATTGTCGGCGCGTTGCAGCTCAAAACACTGCCCATCGTCCTGATCATTTTCATCATGGCCTTTGTGGATACTATCGGGACGCTGATCGGACTCTCGGCGCGGGCCGGACTGCTCGATGAGCGTGGAAATTTGCCGGAGATAGAGCGGCCTTTGCTGGCGGACGCTGCGGCCAATCTGGTCGCGCCGATCCTCGGCACAACCACTTCAGGGGCCTATATCGAATCAGCCGCCGGCATCGCGGAGGGGGGCCGCTCCGGCTTCAGCTCGGTCGTGACGGCCGCGCTCTTTTTACTCGCCCTGTTCATGGCCCCGGCACTTACCTCGGTGCCGCCGCACGCATACGGCCCCGCTCTTGTCGTCATCGGCATCTTTATGATCAGCCCGATAACGAAGATTGATTTTGACGATTACACTGAGCTGATTCCCGCATTCCTCACCATCGTGCTGATGGTCTTTACATTCAACATCGGCGTGGGCATGATGGCCGGCATGCTCGCCTATCCTCTTCTGAAAACGTTCGCCGGCAGACAGAGAGAAGTCCCCGCCGGCATGTGGGCCATGGCGGCCTTGTCGCTTTTCTTCTTCTATGTGTATCCCTATAAGTAGCGCCGGCATTTATACGCTCCTCCCGACAAAGCTTGACATTACTGTTTTCCAAGACTATCATATCCCTGTTTTAAGGTTTTAAGGGGAGAGATAAGTTCTTCTGATGCTTTTGCCCTCTCAGTTCAGGAAATTCTCTGTGAACTCTGTGGTTGTATTTTTACATTACTCGCGGCGAAAGAAGGAGGTCCGGGATGAAGATCAATCGGGGATTATTCTGCTCGCTGGCAATACTGTCTCTCGTTACGAGTTCATGCGTGTCTACAACGCTGACCTCCGAATGGAAAGACGAGACGTATCTGTTCTGGCCCGAGAAGAAGATTTTTATCGTCGGCGCATTCTCCGGCGAGGTGGTCAGAAAAATGTTCGAGGAGGAATTTGTCCGGCAGCTGACGGCACAGGGAACAGAGGCTGTGGCGAGCTGTACGGTGCTTGCTTTCGATGTTGTACCGAAGCAGGAGGTGGTCCTGTCGCTCATAAAGGAGCAGCGCGCCGATGCCGTAATTATTACTCGCTATCTGGGAAAGACCAGCACAGCGCCGGTGTCCCCCGCGGGAATATCCTGCGATCCCCCGCAGCTATCCGACATTTGGCAGGATTATTACACGCAAGGGTACTCGGTTATGCCAGCTTATACCCAGGAGCGTGATGTTTACCGCCTGGAAACCTGTCTTTATGATGCCGGCACCGAAAAGCTGGTCTGGAAGACCATCTCCGAGACAACGGTGGAAAACGAGATCATGCCTGAATACAAAATGATCATTGCTCTTATGATAAAAAAACTCCAAATTGAGAAATTGATTCAATAAGTAAGGCTCGTCAATCAACCATGATAGTAACCGACCTCAGTCATATCGATCATCAGCTTGTGATGACGCCCGCCCTTCGTAAAGCGATCGATTTCCTGCGATTCAGCGACACGAAGAAACTTCCCGAGGGAAGGTGCGACATCGATGGAGAACGGGTGTTCGCCCTTGTACAATGCTATGAGACGGGGAAGGCGGACGCTCCAAAATTTGAACATCACCGCAAATATATCGACGTCCAGTTCATTGTATCCGGCAGGGAAGTCATCGGCTGGGCGCCGGCAGAGCGGATGCATATTACCCGGGCGTATGATGCGGACAGGGATATCTGCTTCGGAACTATTGAAACCGGAACATGGACGCCGGTCCATCTGCAGGCGGAACAGCTGGCGATACTGTGGCCGGAGGACGGCCATGCTCCCAAGCTTGCGGCTGGAGCGCCGTCGCCTGTCATGAAAATCGTGGTCAAAGTGGCGGTGTAAAATATAGGAGCGTCGCATGTCTAGGTCTGGTCCGAAGTGATGCGCCCGTTAAATTTGCCCAGCTTCGGACTTCACGAAGGGAAACAACAATGAGCGCTTTGGACATTCGCTGGATACAGCGGTTCAGCCATTTTCAAGAAGCGCTCCGGCAGCTTGAACGCTCGTCGGAATTGAGCAAGCAGCGCCCTTTGTCGGAGCTTGAGAAGCTGGGCCTCATCAAAACCTTCGAATTCACCCATGAGCTTGCATGGAACGTGCTGAAGGACTACTTTGAATATCAGGGCGCAACCTCGATCATGGGTTCGCGCGACACCACACGTGAAGCGTTTCAGAAAGGCCTGATCGCCGACGGCGAAGGATGGATGGAGATGATCCAGAGCAGGAATCAGACCGCGCACACGTATAATCAGAATGTGGCCGACGAAATCGCGGGTAAAGTGACCGAGCGTTATTTTCAGCTGTTTCTCGAACTAGAAAAGAAGCTGGCAACCATGAAAGATGCCGGGTGAAACCGCCATGCCCTTCGGCCTGAACGACCAAACCATCGCAAAGATCGTCACCGTATTGGCAGCCTGCCCGGAGATAGAGAAGGTGCTTCTCTATGGTTCCCGCGTCAAAGGCAACTATCGCAACGGCTCGGACATCGACCTCACGCTCGTCGGTGATGCGGTAACGCAGTCGCATTTGCTGAGAATCGCGAATGAGCTCGATGATTTGCTGCTGCCCTACAAGATCGACCTGTCGTTGATGCGGCAGATTGAGGACAACGAAGTGATCGAGCATATAAAACGGGTTGGCGTGGTTTTTTACAAAAGGCCTGCGGGTACAGCTTCGCGTTAATAATAAAAAAGTGATACTATGTGAGAAAATATAATTGCCTGAAAAAGCCCGCCTGAACAAGTCAGCCGCTTGAAGTCCTTCCTTGCTTTGTCGTAAGAATAAAAGCGCATTGAGAATGATTTCGGAATCATTCTGCAGTTTATTCCTGAATATCGGTCTTCACTGCACCAGTCACCCATCGGGACGAACTACTAATCTCCTACTAATATGGTGCTAATTAGTATTTACTTGACAAACACTATATGCTAATGTAAATTATATTAGTTTTAGTAGTTAGCCTAAATGCTAATTTCGTACTAATTAACTTAAATTTAGTACTTGGAGAAGTAATGAAATTTCCTGAAAAAACACCGACTTTCAAGCAAATTGAAATACCAATGACGCCCGAGATAACTAGTAAGCTGGGAGAAATCATTAAAAAAGCCAATAACGAATATATGTATTGGGATGACTTTAAATGTTTGGCGATGCCAAAGGGGATGTTGCCTGAGCAGGCATGGTCTTTATTGAAAATGTATCGGCTTGTGCAGTTCAAATATATTTCTCTGACTGATTCAAAAGATAAACCTTTTTCTTATTGTCTTCCTGATTGTATTCATCGAGATGTTCATTTTATAGATCAGCAGGCCGGCGGATCGATCGGAGTAGATGACCCATCAGTAGCATCGGAGGGAAAAAGAAGATATATGATGCGATCTCTGGTTGATGAAGCAATATCGTCGAGCCAGATCGAGGGTGCTGCAACTACCCGGGTCGTTGCAAAAGAAATGCTGAGAACGGGGAGAAAACCGAAAGACCATTCTGAACAAATGATCTATAACAATTTTCAGTCGATGCAGATGATAAAGAAACATCTGAAGGAACCGTTATCCCTTGAACTGATATTAGAGCTTCACACTCATATGACGAAGGATACCCTGGAAGATTCTTCATGGGCCGGACGGTTCAGAACGCCTGCAGATGATAAATTATATGTCTTTGACAGTGACGAGCAAACAGTTCTTCACGAACCGCCGGATGCGGCCAGGGTTGTCGAGCTCATGCAGAAGCTTTGCGATTTCGCGAACAGCGACGGAGAGGATGAGTTCGTAAATCCGATTATCAAGGGGATTCTCCTTCACTTCTGGCTTGCCTATGTTCATCCCTTTATGGACGGAAACGGACGAACCGCGAGGGCGCTCTTCTACTGGTATGTGCTTAAGCAGCGATACTGGGTCTTTGAATACCTCTCTGTCTCTACTGCAATATTAAGCGCACGAGCGCAGTATTACCGGTCGTTTCTGTATTCCGAAATGGATGGAAATGACGCGACCTATTTTATCGTCTATAACTTGAAAGCGCTCCATAAGGCGGTTGAAATTTTGAACGACTATATTGCCAGAAAGCAAAAAGAAAAAAAGAACGCTCATAATCTTTCTAGCAAATATCCCTCGTTGAACATACGACAGAGAACGTTGCTTGGAAGTGCAATAGAAAAACCAAATGATATCTACGCAATAGAAACACACGCAAATATTCATGGTGTTACCTATCAAACAGCGAGAACCGACCTGCTTGGACTAAAAGAGCTGGGGTTGCTGACCATGAAAAAGACGGGAAAGAGATTTCTCTTTTCAGCTTCAACGGAGCTCTTGAAGCAAATAGAAGCATCTTAGACGAATCCGACAGGCGGCGAATTCTGGTCGAGCCGGGATTTCGCACAGGCGCTTGGATATTCGATTACCGCTGTCATCTAAAAGATGAATGGCCGCCCTGAGCGTCCCAGCATCATGCTATATGTAGCAGTGGTTCCGCAGGGTCAGTTTGAGCATGCATTGGCAAGCTGACTTATCTGTCGCGGTCTTTGAGTCTGACTTGAATATTGCTTTTAACCCAAAAGAAAAGCCCCTTTTCAGCAAGGGGCTTTTGTAATTACCACACATGTAAATAATTATTTTATATCTTCTCCAGCGCCTGCTTCAGGTCGAAAATCAAATCATCCACGTCCTCCAGCCCCAGCGCCAATCGGACCAGATTGTCCACCATCCCGATGTCCTTGCGGTACTGCTCGGAGTAGTCGAAGAAAGACATGGCCCACATCTGCGTAACCAGGCTCTCGCTGCCTCCGAGGCTCGGCGTGATCAGGAAGAGTTCAAGAGCGTCGATGAACTTCCGCGTTTCCTTGTTGCCGCCCTTTACGAGGAAACTGATGACGCTGCCGAAGCCCTTCATCTGCTCCATGCCGATCTTGTGGTCCGGGTGCGACTTGAGCGCCGGATACCAGACTTTCTCTATTTTCGGGTGAGCTTCAAGCATTTGCGCGATGGCGAGGCCCGCCTTGTTGTGGTGCTCCATGCGCATGCCGAAGGTCTTGAGTCCCCGTTCGAGCAGGAAGCAGGTGAGCGGGCCCGGGGTCGCGCCCATCATGCGCTGCATCTTGTACAGGTCGGTCATGAGCGCATTTGACCCGAGGGCCACGCCCGCCATCAGGTCATTGTGGCCGCCCATGTACTTGGTGGCGGAGTGAAGCACTATGTCCACACCCATCTCTATGGGTTTGATGTTATAGGGCGTGGCCAGCGTGGCGTCGATGATAGTCAGTATCTTCTTCGCTTTGGCAACCTTCACGATGGCCGGGATGTCGAGCACGCGCAGATAGGGGTTGGTCGGCGACTCCGTGAAAATGATGTTCGTTTCCGGTTTGATCGCTTTCTCGATGGCCCCGGCCGTGGGGTCCACGATGGAGTGCTCGATGCCGAACTTACCGAGGAAGTTGATGGCGAAATCGCGCGTCTGGCGGTAACAGTCGCCGGTGAAGATAATGTGGCCCCTGGGCTTCATGAACGTCATGATCGTGAGCAGCACCGCTGCCATGCCCGAGGAATAGAGCACGGCGCGCTCGGCCCCTTCGATGGCCGCAAGCTTGCGCTCGGTCTCTATCTGGGTGGGGTTGCCGTAGCGGGCGTATTCATGCTCGCGGATCACCTTGCCCTGGCCCTTGGCCCGCATGAAATCTTCGACCTCATCGGCTGTGTCGAAATAATAATTGGAGGTGTGCATGATCGGCGTGGATACCGCGTGGTGCGCCTTGGGAAGGCGGCCGTTGCCGTGGATCGCGAGCGTTGATGGTTTCCAGTTCTTTGCGTTCGAATTCTTATCAGACATTCTGTTCTCTCCTCTTCTTTAATGCGTGCGTCAGCGCTTCCTTGACGGCGTCAACGCGCGCCGGCACTTCTATGGGTTTGTTGGCGTACCGGCTGGGGAAGCCCAGCTTTTCTTCGTGGTAATTGACCTTGAAGTCCGTGAACTTGAGGCCGTGGGCGGTGGAAATGACCACAACGTGCTCGGACTTGTCGATCTTGCCCGCCTTGATCAGCTTGATCATCGCCGCCAGGGCCACGCCGGTGTGCGGGCAGTTGAACATGCCGGTCCGGTCGCCGAGCGCGGCGGCGTCGGACAGCTCCTGCTCCGTGGCGTCCATGACGATCCCGTCAAACTGTTTGATCGTGCGGATCGCCTTTTCGTAGCTTACGGGGTCGCCGATCTGTATGGCGCTGGCAAGCGTTTTCTTGGCCTCCATGGGCTCAAAGGAAGCGAAGTTCTTCAAATAGGAACGGTAGAGCGGATTGGCGTTTTCCGCCTGGGCCACGACGATCCTCGGCAGCCTTGTGATGAGGCCCAGATCGCGCATCATGAGCAGGCCGCTTCCGAGCGCCGAGACGTTTCCCAGGTTGCCGCCGGGGATGATTATCACGTCCGGCACCTGCCAGTCGAACTGCTGAACAATCTCGATGCCCACGGTTTTCTGACCTTCGATCCGGAGTGAGTTCATGGAATTGGCCAGATAGATGGTCTCGTCCTTGGTGATCTCGCGCACTACGCGCATGCAGCCATCAAAGTCCGTGTCGAGTGAAAGGACCAGCGCGCCGTTGGCAATGGGCTGCACGAGCTGGGCCATGGAGATCTTGCCCTTGGGCAGAAGCACGATGGACTGGATGCCGGCGGCGGCGCAGTAGACCGCGAGGGCGGCAGAGGTGTCGCCGGTAGAGGCGCAGGCAACGGCCTGGATGGGTGCTCCCTCGCTGATCATCTGCTTCACCTGAGATACGAGCACGGTCATGCCTAAATCTTTAAAGGACCCGCTGTGGGAATTGCCGCAGAGCTTGACCCAGAGGTTGTCCACGCCGACGAGCTTGCCGAACCGCTCGGCCCAGAACAGGTTGGAGCCGCCTTCATAGAGCGAGACGATATTGTCGTCGGATATCTGCGGCAGGACCCATTCCTTTTTGCCCCATATGCCCGAGCCGTAGGGCCACTGGGTGGACTTGTAGCGGTCCTCGAAAAGCTTCATCCACGCTTTGGCGTCGCGGCGTGCGAGCTTCTGCATGTCGTGCTTTACTTCCAGCAGGGAATCGCAGGTCTTACAGCGATAGATGATCTTATTGAGCGGATATTGCTCATTGCACTTTTCATTGATGCATTGAAACCAGGCTCGATAGGGCATAAGCTCCACCTTCGGTTGCAGGTATTTGTTGACACGGCCTTAAGGGGCCGCCGTTGATCCTTGGACGTCGGAAATATAGCATAATGACCGGTGGTTAATCAATTCAAATTTTCCGGGGATGCGTGCATATACCGTGTTGCATTTTCACAGCGCTTTATGTACTATTCACGTAACTGCTCAGGACGTTAATTTCCCGCACGACAAGTGCGTTATAGTAAGGATCAGGATACTGCCATGGATGCTTCGGGAATATTCAGGCTGCGCTTCGGCGCGAACGATGCGGTCTCGCCGACCTTTGAGGAACTCAGGCAATTTTTGAGCAGCAGCAAGGAAGGCAGTCGCGAGCCGCACAGTCGGGATCTGGCTCCCTATGAAGACCTCCTGACCCGGGTGTCCGGATTCAAGGCCGCGGGGGCGGGCGGTTCTTTCCGGGACCGCATGCTCTACACCGTGCTGGAGCACTCTCACTTCGCCGAACCGGCGCTCAAATCGGCGGTGGAGCAGTACATGTTCCACATCCACAACCTCTCGCGGCTGGACTTCAAAAAACCCTCCTCCTTCATAAGATCGGCGGAAGAAGAGCTCGGCCGGCTAAGTCCAAGAAAAAAAGACGAGGCCGCCCGGAGCGAGCGGATGCGCGCGATGATAGACGAGCGGAAGAAGACGCTGGAGAGTCAGAAGAAGCGCTGGCTGGACCTTGCCGACGAACTGGGCCATATCGTCGAGTACGTGGCTGCAAACCTGGCGCGCATCGCGAAACTCTGTGAAGCGTCCATCGGGCTGCTCGTGACCGAACAGGTCGACCGGAAGAAAGAGCTCGCATTGATCGAGGACATCAAGACCGAGTTCAAGGAACGTCTGCGGGACTCCCTCCATGCCGGCGGCATAACCGCGGACCAGCTCGATGCGGCGAAGGAGCAGGTCGCCGATCTGTCAAAACAGACTGCCAATATTCTCCGGTCCGACATTTTCGCCCTGACCCAGCTTTACGAGGCGATCCACGAACACACGCGCAATATTGTGACGGAACTCGCCGCGGTCACCGGGGAAATCACCCGGAACAACCATAACAATTTTGACGTTGACCTCATGCACTACCGCGGGATGGAGGCGATCCTGGTTTCGCTCGTTTCAAGCCGGCGCTTTACGGTCAAGGCGGACGAAATCGAACCCGGATTGAAAAACAACGACCTCCTGGTCCGGAAGCGGAAAGAGATCATCGATCATCTGCTTTTCCTGCTGACCTCGAAAAATTTCTAGCCGGCCGTGCAGGATGCGCGGGAAGCTTTTGGCGCGTTCAAACGGGTCTGCAATTTCGTCTTGACTATGTTTCAGCCTTGCGTGATAATCGGTGCCGTGCGTGCAGCTTCAAATCCGGATTTATAAGGAGAGTTTTGTATGGATTTATGTCCTTGTGGTTCAAATGGTTCTTACGCGGAGTGCTGCGGACCCTTGATAAGCGGCGAACGAGCCGCGCAGTCTGCGGAGCAGCTCATGCGCTCCCGATACAGCGCGTATGTCAGGAAAGAAACAGACTATATTCTCACTTCTCTTCATCCGGACCACAGGGCTGATTATGACGACAAGAGCACCCGCGCCTGGGCGAACAGGGCGGAGTGGCATACCTTTGAAGTTTTGAGAACAGTCGGCGGCGGCTTGGAAGACCGGGAGGGCCAGGTCGAGTTCGTTGCAACTTATACGGAGAACGGCGTAAAAACCGAACATCACGAACTGTCCTTGTTCAGGAAAAAGGGCGATGCCTGGTACTTCGTCAGCGGCAGGAATATGCCGCCGAAACCGGTTGTCAACGCCGCCCCAAAGCTCGGTCGCAACGACCCCTGCTCGTGCGGCAGCGGTAAAAAGTTCAAGAAATGCTGCGGGAAATAGAGAAAATAAGGGGAAATGACGATGAGACCGACAAAAAATCCTGAGCGTATCATGCGGGAGTTCGAGGCGCGTCAGAGCCGCCAATTTATCGCTATTGCGGCGGCGCTGTTTCTCGTTATGCTTTGCGCGGTCATCTATAAACGCCCGGACATCTTTGGAGAATTTTCAACAACTGCTCTCTTCGGAGCGCAGGCCCTCTGTATTGCATCGTTCGTCGGTTTTACGGCCCAGAATTGGCGCTGTCCCTCATGCGGGAAATATCTGGGCAATGATATCATCAGGCGTGCATGCAAAAAGTGCGGCGCCAGACTGCGATAAGCTTTCATCGCTGTTCCGGTCCCTGATTTTCCCTTGTCATCCTGGACAGGAATGCGCGGGCCTTTTCAGCCCACGGTTCGCCCGGAGAGAGCTGTAAATATTTTTCCATTAGCTCCCTGGCGCGGCCGTATTGCTTCAGCTTGTAGCTCGTGAGCGCAAGACCGTACATGGCATCGGTCATTTCCGGCTTGATCGAAAGCAGGCGCTGGAATTCCTGCCCCGCCTCCGTATAATTGCCGAGATCATAATCGACGTAGGCCAGGTTAAACAATGCGGCAGCGTTGTTTTTGTCCAGCTCCGTTGTTCTTGCCAGCATTGTACGGGCGGGTCCAAGCGCCTTTTCCCGATAATATTTGTTTCCTAGGGCGAACGTCAGCTGCGGACTGTCGTTGTTGAAGCGCAGGGCGTCAGACAGCAGCGAGGCGGGACTTCCTCCCGCGGGCAAAGCGTTCGGCGCGCAGGCGAATTCGCCGAGCAGGCCGGCAATCCGCCTGTCCGTCCGGTACGAAAGATAGGTGGACATTTCACGCAGCAGGACGGGATATATTTGAGGGCTCGAAGCCAGATTTCTGAGAGAAGCATCCGACAGCAGCGGTTTAAAATATCGTATTCTGTAACGGTCTATTATGTTTCTGTTTAGATCGTTCTGTTTGACCAGAATCATGCCGGAAGGCTCCCAGTATACCGGAACAAAATTGTCTTTGGTAAACATCATCAACTCATCCTCCCTGACGATAAGGGCGTAATTGATGTTCCATTTCTCCCGACTGGAAGCGTCGTGAACGTACTTCTCCAGCACATTCTCAATATTGTGAAAATTGGAATGGAATATCTTCCGTTCAGGCGCGAGAAAATACGCGAGGTATCCGCCGTAGCGGTCCGTGTTATACATGTTGCCTTTTAAGTCCACCGCCTTGATAAAACGGACCGACCCGACGGGAAAGGCGTCCTCATTAATGCCGACCCCGAAGGAATAATCATCGGACGTCCTGTCGAGCGAGTCCGGATTGGCCCGGCTGAGGAATTTGAAATATCCGGCGTAGCCGAGGATGAGGCTTACGCACAAAATGAGGACAAGCTTATATCGGGAATGACGGCTTTCGTCGTGCCCTGCCATGGGAATGCGCGCGGTGTGCGCGGCCACGATCGGCAGCGCGACGAGATTAAAAGCTTCCATCCCGCGGGTGAAGCGCACCGCCAGATACGCAAAAGGAAGGAACACCAGAAGTTCGGTCACATCGATTTTTTTCGCGGACCGGACCAGCAGAAATACCGTACCCGCGAACAGCAGCCAGAATAACTCATACCCCCGGAAAGGCGTGGGCAAAAACTCCCCCGTCATCGCAACCGTTGCATTGTTGTTCGTCGCCATCCCGGCGAACATGGCATATGTCCGTATCCCGTACGGATTCAGAAGCATTGCCAGGACTGCCGCCGAAGTCCATGCCCAGAGTGCCCGCAGCCGCTGTTTGTGCATGGTTCCGGCCCCGGCCAGGAAGGGAAGGCCGTCTTGCAAAAAATACTTGAGCGTTTCCCCGGAGAGAAATGCTCCGAGAAAGATCAGGCCGTAAACAGCGCCATGCAAAAAATCCCAGAGAAGCATTATCGGGACCAGCCAGAAAAGCGCCGGCTGTCCGAGACGTCCGGAGCGGTAGCCATACAGGAGCAGGCCCAGCAGGGAAAGGCCGAGAAAGGAAAAAAGCTGGGGACGAATGGTAAAGCGGTAAAGTCCCGCGGCAACCACAAGAAAACAGAGCAGCGCCGCAAGAACCCGGTTTGCTCCGAGACGACGGGCCGTCAGGAATAAGACCCACATTATGCCGAAGGTAAGCGCCGCCTTGAGCGCCTGGATGCCGGCGCCCCCCCACTGGTTGTAAAACAAAAAGAACAGGACCTGCGCAAGCCACTCATGGTTGTAGAAATGCGTGCCGCTGGTGGTGAAGGAATAGAGCTCCTCGTTGACGATATGCCCTGTTTCGGCCATGACCCGGCCGTTCGCCATATGCCAGAAGGTATCGAAGTCCTGAATGGGAAAAGTGACGAAGAGCTCGGCGGCGATGAACAGAAGAAATACCAGCGCGTATTCCACAAGCGGTTGATAGACCGTATTTCGTTTGTCGAGGTTGCTCAGCGGTTCCGCCAAGGTGTATCCTCCCTGAAAAATTCCGAGGAAGCTCGCGACTCAGTGTCGTTCGCCACGTATTATTAATGAGGGGAAAATTCGTCGTTATTATATTGACCGTGCCGTGGTAAGTCAAGGCGATTTTACCCGCGGTCTTTCTGGCATTCACGGACCGGGATGTGTTATAATGCGGAACAGGCGGTTCGGCCCCGGAGGCAGGCGGCTGAAGCTGCTGTTCCCGACGTCGGGCACTTCACGAGGAGCTTATACCTGATGAACAGTTTTGAAATCATCGCCTACCCTCTCCTGCCGATTGCCGCGATGGAGCTTCTCCTGGGATATCTTCTGCTGATCCAGCAGCCGAGGGGCAATCCCCTGCACCGGTCAGTCGTCGCCATGGCATTTTTTTCCTCCGCATACGCGTTGAATACCGCGGTGATGTATCTCATGGCCTCGAGGGGTCGTGATTTTATGTTCTTCGCCCGGTTGAACTGGATCGGGTGGCTTTCCATCCCCGCCGGGCTGCAGTTCCTTTACTATCTCAGGTCCGAAACAGTCCGTATCGCCCGCATGGTGGGGTATATTTTCTATCCGCTTTGGGTCGGCATCCTGATGCTCTGCCTGTTTACGGACCTGATAGTCTCGCCCGGCTACTCGCTGATTCCCTATGTGAATCGGCCCGGCCCTCTGGAAATTCCCGCCCGCCTCGGCGGCGCCTTCATGCTCCTCTGGTTGCTCGTAGAAATACTGCGCACGAGACGTCATTTGACGGGGATAAAGAAGTTTCAGCTTCACTATTTTTTTCTCGGCGTATCGATCGCCGCGTTCACCTCGGGGGCTATCGCGGGAATTATGCCTGCTGTCGGGGGAGCGGGGGTCGAACCGGGACTCGGCTCCTATTTCACCCTGCCGTGGGTCGCCCTCACTTTTTATGCCATAGTCAGGCACAGCCTTTTTGAGATGAGGACCATCTTATCGCGCACGCTCAGCATTTTTATCGTGATCTTCGTCTGCGCGGGAATTCAGGCAATCCTGCTTTCCGAAATCGAGCCTGCATTGGGAACAGCTCTGTCGAGTTTTATTTCCCTCTCGCTCCTCGGTTTTTTCCTGTTCGGAACACCGGCCAGCAGGAAAGTTCAATCCTTCATCAACGATCTCATCGTGGGAAGCCGCTATAATTATGCGGCCTTGATGCGCGATGCGCTTGTGAAGCTTAACGCCAAACAGGAAGAACATGAGCTGTTCGAGGTTTTGATCGATACGGCGTGCGTCGGACTGGGCGTCAGAGATGCGGGGATTTACTTTCATCGTATTGAGGACGGGTATGTCATGCGGAAGGGGCGCGGGCTTTTCTCGGACATGGTAGATCAGCGCTCGCTTTCGGACATCGCGGTGAACAAGCTGCAGGAGACGAATCAATCGCTTGTGCGGACCATGTCAGGGGGGGCTAAGGAAGACGGGCAGACAGCTCTCCTCACAACATACCTGCGTGGGATCGGGGCCAGGGCGCTTGTGCCGCTTCTTTTCCAGGGGAGGTTGCAGGGCGCGCTGGTCCTCGGGCCGAAGGCGCGCGGCGAGCTGTTCGGCCAGCGGGATGTCGGGTTTCTCGAATCACTTGCCGCGCATGCCGCAAGCGCGCTCGAAAATGCGAGGCTCAACGATATCGCCCGCAAAGTGCGCCTGTCTTTGCGGGAGAGCGAAGAGCGCTTCCTGACGCTGGCCCAGAGAATTCCGGCGGCGGTCTTTATTCATCGGGGAGCGGCGATCGTTTATGCGAATTATGCGGCCGAGGAGATGACTGGATTCACGCGAGCACAGCTGATGACGATGCATGTGCGCGACATTATCCATCCGGAATACCAGAACGCGATTCAGCCGGACGGTCTCGAGAAGGTTGGAACGCAGGTGCGTGACACTGAGAAGGAAGTGCGCGTGATCCAGCAGGACGGCGGAGAGCGGTGGGCGGTCATGACGTCCGCGGTCATCGAATACGCGGAGCAGCCGGCGGTAATCTGGATCCTTTTTGATCTGACCGAGCACAAGCGGTCCGAGGGCAAGCTTCGCTATGAACGCATGCGCGACGCCGTCGGACGGATGGCGTCGTACCTTTCCAGCGATCTCGACAGGATGGTGAGGGACATCCGTCAGATCGCCGAGCTTCGGGAGATCGGCGAACACGACGGTCAGCATTCCGAAGAGACGCGGAAAATCTTGTCCACGGTGGAACAGGCGGAAATCCTCGTCAGGCTCCTGAAGGAATTCAGCGCGCGCCAGCCGACGAAACGATCGCTTCAGGACATTAACGACCTCGTGGAAAAGCGGGAAAAAATCCTGTTGGCGATTTTGAGCGGAAAGTGTGAACTTGTCGTGCGCCCTTCGCCGGAACCGCTAAAGGTCATGGCTGACCCGATCAAACTGGAGAACGCGCTTATGAACCTGGTGCTCAACGCCCGGGAGCAGATGCCGCTGGGGGGCATTGTCACAGTGGCTATCGTCCGGGCCGTGATCGACGCCGATTTTATCCGGCGGAATGGATATGGGAGGGTCGGAGCGTATGCCTGTATCTCGGTATGCGATACCGGGGAAGGCATGGATAAGGACGAGCAGGAGAGGATCTTCGAGCCGTTCTTCACAACGCGGGAGGAATGGAAGGGAAAGGGGATCGGCCTCTCCATGGTTTACGACATCGTCAAGGATCACGAAGGTTACATCACGGTCAGCAGCAAGCCGGGACAGGGCAGCTGCTATATGACCCATCTTCCGCTGGTGCTCTAACGGGCGGCCTGTACAGTCACGCGCTGAAGGAAAAATATCATGCCCGCAAAAGTGCTCCTTATCACACCGCCTTTTACCCAGCTCAACACTCCCTATCCTGCCTCGTCTTATTTGAAAGGCTTTCTGAAATTGCATGGGCACGAAGTATTCCAGGTCGACCTCGGCATTGAATTGATAAACAGGATATTTTCGCGTGGAGGTTTTCAGGAGCTTTTCGATTCTGTAAACGATAATTGCGCGCACGTTTCCCCGAATTCCCGCCGGATCATCAGTAATCAAGAGCACTATTTGCAAACGGTGGACCGGACGATGAATTTCCTGCGGCACCGGGACCATTCGCTTGCCCAACTCCTCTGCGGGGATAATTTTTTTCCGAGGGCCTCGCGCTTCGATCAACTGCCCGATCTGGCGTGGTCGTTTGGAAACCTCGGGGTAAACGATAAGGCCCGGTTTTTAGCGACACGGTACATTGAGGATGTCGGCGATCTGATAACAGATGCAATAACGCCGTACTTCGGCTTCAGCCGGTATGCGGAAAAACTGGGAAGGTCCGCTTATTCTTTTTCGCCGATCAACCTTGCTTTACAGCAGCCGGAAAATATCATCGAAGCCTGGCTGCTTGAGCTGCTGAAGGGCCACATCGAACGGTATTGTCCGGAGGTCGCGGGGATAACGATTCCCTTTCCCGGGAACCTCTATGCAGGGTTGAAATGCGCCCGGTTCATCAAAAGACATTTTCCGCATGTGAAGACCGTCGGGGGCGGCGGCTTTGTGAACACTGAACTCCGTGAGCTGTCGGAACCCGCTGTGTTTGACTATCTGGATTTTATCACCCTGGACGACGGCGAACTGCCCTTCCTGAATATTGTTAAATATCTTCACAATGAAATACCTTCCGAAAGACTCAAGAGGACCTTTATCAGAATTGATGGTGAGGTGAGATTTTTTGGCGGCGGGGAAAAAGATCCGTCTCAAGCGGAGAAAGGCTGCCCGGATTATTCCGACCTCCCTTTCGATAAATATCTTTCTCTCATCGAGCTCGCCAACCCCATGCACCGCCTCTGGTCCGACGGGCGCTGGAACAAGCTGACGCTCGCTCATGGTTGTTACTGGCATAAATGTTCCTTCTGCGATACCAGCCTCGATTATATTAATCGCTGCGAAAGCGCGCCGGCGTCAGTGCTGGTTGACCATATTGAACGCCTGATAGCGCAAACTGGGGGGACCGGGTTTCATTTTGTTGATGAGGCCGCGCCGCCCGCGGTGCTGAAGGAATTGGCCCTGGAATTGCTGAGAAGACGAATCAGTATTTCCTGGTGGGCGAATATTCGCTTTGAAAAGGCTTTTACCGCCGACTTGTGCAGGCTGCTGGCTGAATCAGGCTGCATTGCCGCCACCGGAGGGCTGGAGGCGGCCTCTGACAGGCTGTTGACGTTGATGAACAAAGGGGTGACGCTCCGACAAGCCGCGGAGGCCTGCGACAATTTCAGCCAGGCCGGTATAATGGTGCACGCGTATCTCATGTACGGTTTCCCTTCCCAGACCGAGCAGGAAGTTATCGATGCGCTGGAGCTCGTGCGGCAGTTCTTTCACGAGGGGCTTATCCAATCCGCTTATTGGCATGTGTTCACCGCGACTGTTCACAGCGATGTGGGAAAACATCCGGGGAAATACCATTGCAGGATCATTGCTCCGCCCGCGGGTGGGTTTGCGAAAAACGACTTGTCGCATGAGGATGCCACGGCATGCGACCACCATGCGTTTACGCAGGGCGTGAACAAGGCGGTTTACAACTTCATGCATGGCATCGGAACGGACTTTCCGCTCAGGAAATGGTTCGACTTTCCGGTCCCCGCAATTTCTATAAAAAGAAATTTTGTGAAGCTGGCCCTGGAGGAGAAGCGGCCTTTTGACAAGGAACAATTGAAATGCCGGGTGCTCTGGCTGGAAAATCCGCCTCGACATCTTGAATATCGTTCGACGAAGAAGGGTAAGCAGGCCGCAGCCAGTGCGTTGGTTTTTTATACAAGGACTGAGAGTTTTACACTGGTCGTTGAGCCTGACAGGGCTAAATGGTTGATTACGTTTTTTGAAAGAACTTCCCTTCGGAGTGCGAAATTGCCGTTGCTCGGGGAATTGAAGCATGAGTATGAGAGACTGTTTTCTTCTCCTTTTGAATTGTTTCTGAAGTCCGATCAATGGAAAACCCTGAGGCAGAAGGGCTTGTTATTGATCTGAGAATGGCTTTCCGCAATACATTCTCCATATCTCGCCAATTCAATTAAGAGCTTTAAAAATAGATCAAAATAGTTGACAAGGACTTATAAATGCCTATACTATATTAAGCATAAGAAATTTCAGCCAGGCTCCGGCAATGAAATACAAGTGCAGGGAGCCGGCGCAGTCTGATCTGAATGTAAATTGAGCAAATGAATATATCTATTATTGGAATCGATTTATCCTCCTGAGGGGAGGCTCATCACCTCTCCCCTCTTTTTCGCTGTTCGCTGTCCCGGTTGCAAAGAGTGCCATTGGCAATGCAGTCCACGTGTGTAACGCGGCTCTTTTTAGAGTCGCATAATCTCATAGAGGAGGAAGCGAGAATGAAGAGAATGGTAACTGGAGTGGTGGTGGCATTGATGCTGACCATGGCGGCAGGCGGAGCGGCGTATGCATCTGGAGGTGTAGAGATTGAGGCGGGCGGCAAAGTGTGGTTGAATACGTTGAAGATTGAAGACAGCGGCTTCAGCGACACCTCGGACATGGCAATCCTGATCGGGCCTGCGGTATCGGCAAAGTTTTCAAATAACGTTTTTGTTGACGGCTCGATCATGACCACTGCGACAAAGTACAAATTCAGCGACTCTAGCAGCGAAGGCGGCCGCATGGACATTGATCTTGCTGTCGGATATTCCTTTATGCCGAATGTCGGCGCTTACGCCGGATACAGGAATACCACTTTTTCGGGAGATTTTAAATCGACGACTTCCGGTCCTTTGTTCGGTGTGCGAGGGTCGGCGCCGATCAACGCTGCATTGTCGGTATACGGCGATCTGGCATATCTGATGTTCACGGATAAGCCTGATGGTGGCTCGTCCGAAAGTGCGCCGGGCTTTGGTATTGAAGCCGGCGTAAAGTACGCGTTTGAGAAAAATCTGGCGGGCCGTCTTGGCTACAAGATGGAGACAACCGAGGGCGCGGACTCAAAGAGCAAAGCCACATTCTCAGGCTTGATTCTTGATTGCATGTACAAGTTCTAACCAATATAACCTGTTGTAATACAGAGGGCAGCCTTCGGGCTGCCTTCTGTCCTCATCCGCCGTCCTGTACAATTCTACTGAACCCTGATATGGGGAAAATCCTTATTAAGCGATTTATATTCATAATATTTATTGCGGCGTTTTGCGGCTGCGAGCTCCAAACAAGCATGTTGTATTATCCGGATTCATATCTGCCCTCTCAAAATGAGCTGGCCGCGAACCAGATCCAATTCTGGCCTTACGGCTCAAGCAACTATCGGGGATTCATCGGCACGGTCACCACCGGTAACGCAAAAGGCACCATCGTGGTTTTTCACGGCAATGCCGGCACCGCGTCCGAGAGGGCATATTATGTGAACACACTGGCGTCTTTCGGATATCGCGTCATCCTTGCCGAATATCCCGGATATGGAGCGCGAAAAGGGGCATTAGGAGAGATGCCATTTGTGAATGACGCAATAGAGACGTTGCGGCTGGTATCCGAGAAATACGGCAAGCCGATCTACCTCCTGGGCGAATCACTGGGGTGCGGAGTGGCCGCGGCAGTTGCCAGGGAAACTCCGGTTCAAATCAGCGGGATCATTCTCATTACGCCCTGGGATTCGCTCCTGGCTGTTGCGAAAGAGAAATTCCCCTGGCTTCCGGTGCGGTTGTTCCTGAGTGATACATATGACAGTGTTCAAAATCTGAAAGCGTTTCAAGGAAAAATCGCAATCATCGGAGCTGAGCGGGATGAGGTGATTCCGATACGCCACGCACAAACATTATACGCATCACTGGTCGTGAACAAAAAGATGTGGACGATCAAAGGCGCCGGACATAATGACTGGTCTGAGTTGGTGGATCGTTCATGGTGGGAGGAGGTCACAAATTTCATCGGTGATTTGAAAAGCCTGTAGACATAAAGAACTTTACCGACAGACATCGTGAATTTTGAGTCAAGTTATTGAGTCAAAACGAAGACCAAGCAAAGACCAATTTTCACACGGAGCCACAAGGCGCACAAAGAAAAGCTTGAATCTGGAATTATTGATTACTTCGTGTCTTCGTGGCTTTGTGTGATACGGCTTAAAGATCTTGATTTTGATTTTTTGGTCTGAGGCGTTGCCTCGTTAAGGTTTATACCTTGTTACGCGAATCCGAGAAACCAACTACAGCATTCTTAGAGGATCGTATATTGACTGATGGCTTTTTCCGTGTCGCTATATTAAAAGATATTACACCGCAAGCATTAGTACCGCACATAAAATGGGCGAAGGCTCTCGCATGCTCAACACGCTTTTCTGGACCCTCATCGCATCATCGTGGAGGATGAGGAGCATAGTGCTGATGAGAATCGATATTATTGCATAGGTCGTGTCGAAGAAGGAATCATGACCGTTCGCTTCACCTATAGAGGAAATACGATCAGAATATATGGAGCAGGATATTGGCGGAAAGGAAGAAAGTTATATGAAGAGCAAAAGTAAGTACACCGATGAACCTATGGGGATGTTGAACGGTAGAAGCGATTTTCTGCCGCCCCCTGACCAGTTGGTTCTTAAAGAGGACAATGTCAAGGTGACACTCGCCCTGAAGAAATCCAGCATTGCATTCTTGTTGGCGATAATCGGAACGACTACGATTCCGATCGTGGTGTTGTCGGCATGAACTGAAAATGAGCGCACCGGGGCATTGAGTATTCTTCTCGGGGGTGCAAAGATACCTTCTCCTGATTGGAGCAGTTGAGACTATCGCAAGATTGTTTTCGGCTATCGCTTGCTTCTATAGGACCTCCCTTCAAACGTCAAAAAGTGCCCGTTCAGACCCAGGCGGTCAAGGATCGCCGAGGCGGTCACCGAGTCAAAGATCTTTCCCCATTGCGACGGGATCAGGTTTGTGGTGACGATCGTGGTCCCGATCTCCGAGCGCTTCGAGATAATCTGGAAGATGCTGTCCGCCTGCTCCTTGGTTGGGAAGACATACCCCATCTCATCCAGACAGAGCACCTTGATCCGGGAGTAGTAGTCGATCAGGTTATAAACGTTTCTGGCCTTCGAGAGTTTCGCGGTAAGGTCGAAGATGCTGATCGATATCGCCTGTTGGCCCTTCATGATTGCATCCACGCACAAGGCGTCGGCGATGTGCGTCTTGCCCACGCCCGCCGGACCGATGATCACGATGTTGCAGGTCTTCTGGAGCCATTCGGTATTGATAAGCTCCATGATCTTGTCTCTCGGTACTTTGGGATTGAACTTCCAGTCAAAATCCTCGATCCGCTTCACTCGTTTGATCCCCGACATCTTGAGCAGATGATCGACCCTGCGCTTCTCCCGTGCCTGATATTCAGCCGCAAGAAACCGGTCGACGATGATCCGTTCCTCTTTGGTGAGTGATTCCCTGTCCGTCAGGATCTTCAAGTTATTCCATGCGTCATTTGAGTTTGTCATATTCCGATAAGTCCCTCCCTTCGTAGGTAATGTCCAGAAGCCGCTGGTCCTGAGGATAGACGGGGTTGTCTTGGGTCTTGTGCGGCAGGTTCAGGATATGGACAAGATGCTTCACTCTGCATATGCCGCCCTGGTTCGCCTCCCTGACAGCCGACAGCAGCATCCCTTTTGAGACCTGCTTGATGAGCTTGAACAGCTCATATGCGACCGCCACGGGCTCCTGGCCGTCTTGTTCTGCGGCGGCAAGGAACTGGCGCACGGAGAGGTCCATGCTGCTCATGAGCTGGTATATCCGCTGGTATTTGAAGTTCGGCGTGATGGACAGAAGCCGTTCCCGGTGCAGGGGATTTTCGATCTTCTGGCTCCGGAGAAAAGTTCGTTTGTGGGTTGCGATTTTTTTCCCCTTGTCGTGCAGTTCGATATGATCGGGATAGGCCATGAGTTCGAGCGTCGGCCCCGAGAAGGGAACCGAGTAGCGGTTGGTCTCGAACGAGACAAATCCCGTCTTGCCGACAGTGACCACAACCGATCTGCGCGGCTGATAGTGTATCTGCGGCAGGGCGATCAGCTTCTCTTCTTTCAACATATCCGAAGGCGGTCTCTCTGTAGTGCGATGGATCCTTTTGTTTCTCTCCTGACGCCAGAGCGATGTCTGTTTGTTCAACTCGGCAATGGTATCGCACGGGGTGACCCGCAGAAAGTCCTTGATGTCCCGGATTACTCTCTCGACACGGCCTTTCTCATTCGGCCTTCTTACGGTGCAGGGATGGACTCCGAAGCTGTAATGACGGCAGAAGTCCATGAACTGGGCGTTCAGCTTCAGTTCCGGCGTCCTCTTGATCACCACACTCGTAAGGTTGTCGTACCGGCACTTGCGCGGGATGCCGGAGGTCTCCCGAAAGGCTTCAATATGCCCGGCCAGAAAGAACTCCATGGTGCAACGGGGATAAAACCGAACATACACATAACGGGACCAGGACAGAATGAGAACAAAGCCGTACACGATCCCGGACGGTATGCGCCACAGCGCCCAATCCACCTGGGCCTCTTCTCCGGGAAGGAACGTTAGCTCATGAAAGACCGGCTTCTTGCTCTTCCTGCGGTACTTGCGGGTATGAAGAACAAGCCGCACATAGCTGCCGGTATATCCATACGGTTTTAAGCGGGCATACACCTGCTGCGCCTGCAGATAGGGATGCTCCTGATACCACTCCTCGATCAGGCGGTCGTAAGGCTCGACAACGGTCGGTTTGGGAGACTTCACGATTGCCCGTCCGCTTATGATCCTGCTTACCCGTCGTGTTCCCATGGATAAGGCCTTCGCTATCTGCCGGATCGACAGGCCTTCCACTGTGCATAGATGCTTCACCCTGTTTTCGAGGGCTTCATCCTTTTCGTTCGTCATGGCGGGATTGTTACCAAATCATGCCGAAAACCGCAATCCGATCTTGTATCTCACGACGAAAAGACAGCGCAGTCCATTGGTTTACCGCAGGAGATTGCCCGCACTCGGCTTGTATCTCACGGGGAGGGGCAGGATGCATCGGCAAAACGTCCGGCAATATCAGCAACTTGAAAGGTCCTCTCGGCTTGTATCTTGCGAAGCACGAAGACGTTTTTCTGAACAGCGTCAAGGGCTTTGGCGAACATCTCGGCTTGTATCTCGCCGGGCGCGAGTCCCTGGCGCCGCTCTTTTCGCCGTCTCCGCCATTCTTTCTGGTAATCGGGGTGTTTCTTTCTCCACACCTTGACAACATCATATCTGCCAAGCCAGTAATCCGGATTCGTTCTGTAAAAACGCTTATTGCTCTCGCTCTTACGATCCTTCCGGCACGCCGCCGAACACGTCTTCTGGCGCGCTCCAACTCTTCTGTCAGGCATGAACATCCTGCCGCAGCACGCACAACGCTTCTTTCCCGCCATCATCATTCGTTCTCCCTGAACCTCGTGATGGCTTCACTCTATTGACTTTGAAGAAGAAAAGACGGAAATTAATCTTGAAAGAAAAAAACAAAGGAGGGAATCAAAAGGCAAGAGCTACAGCGACTACAGGATGATCGGATTCGCGGTCAAAAACACTATCGCGGACAC
>Ga0334722_10000410_pt1 | contig 64161 bp, 67 predicted proteins | sample C3_bottom_MG_FD_207210 | JGI IMG/M metagenome (GOLD analysis project Ga0334722, IMG submission 207210) | Sediment microbial communities from Yellowstone Lake, YNP, Wyoming, USA - C3_bottom | ecosystem: Environmental > Aquatic > Freshwater > Lake > Sediment | place: USA: Wyoming | collected... | reverse complement strand
AAAAGGGGGCACGCCCCCTTTTAGATCCCCCAATTTGGAGGCCGTCGGAATTCGCTTCCCTCTGAGGAAGCTTTATTTACACGTACAACGCGCCGCGCGGGAAGCGAATTTCAACAGCCTGCTAACGCGAGTCTCGAATAAAGGATATCCAGCAATGACCGAAAAGAAAAAAATGAAACCCGACACCATCACCAGCCATGCCGGGCGCGACTCGCAGCGCTACGCCGGCCTGGTGAACACGCCGGTGTTCCGCGGCTCGACCGTGCTGTTCCCGGACGTGGCGTCCTACGAAAAGCGCAATGCGGACGATTACAAGGTCATGCGCTACGGCATTTACGGCACGCCCACCACCTTTGCGCTGGAAGAGGCGGTGGCGCAGCTCGAAGGCGGCCACGCGGCGGTCGCCTTGCCCTCGGGGCTGGCTGCGATCGTCGCCGCGCTGGCGGCATTCGCGCGATCCGGCGCTCACATCCTGATCGCGGATTCGGTCTATCAGCCGACGCGCAATTTCTGCGACCAGCGGCTGCGCGGCTTCGGCGTGGAGGTCGAATACTACGATCCGGCTGTCGGCGCCGCCATAGCGCGCCTGATTCGGCCGAATACCACAGCGGTCTTCTGCGAGGCGCCGGGCTCGCTCAGCTTCGAAATGCAGGATATCCCGGCGATCGCGGCGGCGGCGCACGCTAGAGGCGTTGCCGTGCTCGCCGATACGACCTGGGGCACGCCTTACTTCTTCCGTGCGTTCGAGCATGGCGTCGATATCTCGATCCATGCCGGCACCAAGTACATCTCCGGCCATTCTGACGTGATGCTGGGGATCGTCGTCACCAACGAGAAATACTGGCTCAGCGTGCGCCGGGCGGTGGCCGACTACGGTTACTGCGTGAGTCCGGACGACTGCTATCTTGCGCTGCGCGGCTTGCGCACCATAGGCGTGCGCATGCGCGCACAACAGCAGAGCGCCCTCCTGATTGCGCGCTGGCTGCAGGCACGTCCGGAAGTCATGCGCGTGCTTTACCCGGCGCTGGAGGACGATCCGGGGCACGCGATCTGGAAGCGCGACTTCAGCGGCGCGGCGTCCTTGTTCGGCGTGGTTCTGCAACCGGTAAGCGATGCGGCGGTGGCCGCGCTCATCGATGCGTTGAAACTGTTCGGCATCGGGTCGAGTTGGGGCGGTTTCGAGAGCCTGGCGATACGCGCCGATCCGGGTAAATACCGCACTGCGACGCGCTGGAATCCGGGAGGTCCGTTGCTGCGTCTGCACATCGGTCTGGAAGACCCGGAGGACTTGATCGCCGATCTGGAGCAGGGCCTGGCGCGAATGAAGCAAACAGCTCAAGGAAAATGATGCACTGCACGGTTTGACTCTGCCGGTGCGGTGCTGCTATGGTATTCGGAGCGATCCGCGTCCCGGACGCGATAGTGCAGGAGGATGGCCGGATGGCATACACCGTGGGTTCCGAAATCATCGCCAGGACGATCTGGTGCAAAAAGGAATTTTCCTGCCTGCAGAAAGGGGGGTGCGAGAATTGCGCCAACTGCGAAATCATTGGCGAAAACGCGATTAACGCGCTGTTTCTGCGGAACCGGATATCTTCGGGCTGTCCCTACTATTTTGATTTCGAATCAGGCTACCTGTGCACTTGCCCCACGCGTTACGCGATATATAAACAAAGCGGAGCCTGATCAAGGCCGCGGGCGCGTGCGCGAGGCGGCAACGCTTATCCACAGAATTTGTGGATAAGCCTGTGGACAACCACGGGTGATGCTGCAGTTTCGCTTGGCAGATCGGGCGCAATTTCGGTGGCGCCTTTTGTTTGAGCATTCCGCGTACGTGCCGATCGCGCCGGTTCTTGCCGGGTGATTTCTAGACCGTTCGGACTAGGTCCCTTGGCCAGGGATGCGGCCCAAGTACCTGGATCGCATCAGGCTTCGACCAACTCTCGCCGGCGCGTACGTCTGGCAGCGGCGGGAAGTTGGATGACGCTATTGGGCTTTCGCAGGAAATCGCGGTACTTCATGTCCTCCTGCAATAGATGGTCGACCAGCAACTGCTTCAGATGCAAGCCCTTGAGCGCCCAGGTGAAGCTGACGTCGGCCTGCTCGAATTCCTTCATCACACGCTCGAACTGCGCGATCAGCCGGGCATGTTTGGCGCTGTGTTCCGCCAGACCCGGATACTTCCGCTCGGCCAGCAGCTGTTGTTCATTCCAAAAATGATGCGTCGCCTCCATCAGCATCAAATCGAGCAGGCGTTCGACCGTCGCTTTGTCCCGGCATTCGACGATCGCCTGGTTCAAATCGTTGACCCGAGCGACAAATTGCCGATGCTCTGCGTCGATCTGCGGCACGCCGACGCTCAAGTTGTCGCTCCAGCGGATTTCCCATTCGTTTTTCATCACGGCACTTCCTTTCTGGATGCACGGCACAGGGAGGGGCGGAACAATTAGATGCTGCCGCTAATTCCGGTCGCCGTGTTTGACAACCATCAAGGATTTCCCATGCAAGGCAGATCGTCCGGGAAGGCTCGTGCCGGCGCAGGGCGAGTGCAGTGTTCAAACGCGCGGACCATGACCGGCGGCGGCGTTGCGCTCATGACGCCGGGGAGCAGCCGCGCGCCGGCTGCGAGCGCCGCAGCGGACGCGGTTCCCGGCGCGGCGGGGCATTCGGTTCCCCGCAGCAATCCTACGCTTGCAGCATCGCTTCAAGACGCGCGCTGCCGTCGTTGGTCGCGCGCGCCAACAGGGCATTGGCATTGTCGAGCAGCTTGGCGCAGGCGGGGTGCATTTGCGCGACGAAATCCGCGTCGGTGATGTCCTTGAGGTTGATCAACACATTCCAGATGCCGCCGCGCACGCCGGCGAATGCGATGGTGAAACCCATCAGTGCATCGGTGATGCAGTTTGGATTGCCGTGCTGCATGGTCATTTCAGCGGTTTGCATCGCTTCGTAGCTGAGGCGCGCAGTGCGCAGCGGTACCTCGACTGCGAGCTTGAGGCCCTCCTGCATCTTGGCGTTGCGATAGGCCTTCTCGTCGGCCGTGCCCGCAGGAAGGCGTCGCGCGTCCATGTACGCGCTGAATGCCGACGTATCTTCATCCACGGCCAGCATCAGCGCGTCTTTCACGCGTTGGGCTTGTTCGGCGGCGGCCAGGAGCTGCTGCTCAGCGGCTTGGCTTGCGGCCTTGCCTTGAGTCAAATTGGCAACCATGGACGCGAGGGCAGCACCCAAGCTTCCAGCCAGCGCCGCGATGGAGCCGCCGCCGGGGGCAGGTGTGCCGCGGCTCACCTCGTCGACGAGGTCGCGGGCGCGCAGGTCCATCAGGCCGCCCGGGTAGGCCTTGGGCAGCCCGAGGACTTTCTTGCCCAGCTCAAACGGCGCCACGTCGTTAAGTCCCATGCTGATGATCGCGGCCTGGAGGACATCGTTGACCGGGACAAATGCGCTCTTGCCCTGGTCCTCGAGATACGCTTTTCCCGCCTGATACAGCGCCTGGAAGGGCGCGAGGCCCACAATCTCGCTGCCCGTAACCACCAGCCCGCGCGCCGCGGCCAATTTTCGCGCGGCTTCCAGCGCGTCGCGCGGTGAGGTTACCGACCAATCGGTCAGATTGATCGAGATCTGGACCCGCTTGAACGCGTCCACATACCAGCCTATGGCCTTGCACGCCTTGAACAGGCCCGCGCGATAGACCTTCTGGCCGGCCACCCCCCTTGTGGCGTCGATATCGTTCAGGGCAAGCAAATCGCGCAGGGCGTAGCCGTGGGCTTCCCGGCAGTGTCGTTCCGTATCCTCGAAGCGCGTGCCGTCGAAATCGCAATTGCCGCAGGGAAAGCGGCCTTCTGCATAGCGCAGTTCCTGTCCGCTCGAGTAATAGGCGTTCCGCTGCTTGCGCCGGGCCACCCGGCCTTTTTCCCGCAGTTCCATGGCGATATCGCTTGCGTGCGCCTTGTCCGTGCTGTTGAGGTCGATGTTGTAGGCGATGAGGAATTCACGCGCGCCGGTGATCAGCGCGCCGAAGCCCGGGTTGAACCGCGCCGGGCCGAAGTCGGGCTTCCACTCGGCGTCCTTCAGTTTCTTTTCGAGTCCTTCGTATTCGCCCTTGCGCACCACGGCCAGGTTGCTGCGTTCGGGACGGCTGGCGGCGCGCTCATACAGATAGACCGGGACGTCCAGTTCCTCTCCGACGCGCTTACCCAGCCGCCGCGCCAGTTCGGCGCAATCGTCCATGGTGACGCCTTCGACCGGGATGAACGGGCACACGTCGCAGGCGCCCATGCGCGGGTGAGAGCCCGTATGCCGGCGCATGTCGATGACCTTGGCGGCCATCGCAATGCCGCGGAATGCGGCCTCGATCACGCTCTCCGGATCGCCGACGAAGGTGACGACGGTGCGGTTGGTGTCTGCGCCGGGGTCGACATCCAGCAGCTTCACTCCGGACACGGACGCTATGGCCTCGGTGATCTGGCGCATCTTGTCCATATCGCGGCCTTCGGAAAAATTGGGTACGCACTCGACGACGCGGTGGGTCATGTTGTCCTCGCTGTTGGTAGGATTGGAAGAGGCGGCAAAACGGCAGGCACTAAAACGAGCCGGTGAACTGGTAGCGGCTGGCGGGGTGCCACATCGTGGCCACGGACGCGACCATTCCGCGGGATCGGGTGGTCCGATACAGGACCAGACAGGGCTCGCCCGCCGGCATGGCCAGGCGTTTGCGGATTTCTGCCGGCGGCCGTTTTGCCTCGATGCGATAGCTCACGCCTTGCAGCGGCGCGACGCGCATCAGGTATTCGTTCGGCGTCGAATGCGCAAAATCCTGGCTCAGGTAGTCCGGCGCCAGGGCGGCGTTGACCCAACGGTCCTCCACCTGGATCTGAATTTCGTTCTCGTAGTGCACCAGAACCGAATGAAACAGGCGGATGCCGCGCCGGGCGTCGAATTGGCGTGCCAGCGCGGCGGGCGCCTTGATGCGCTCCAGCAGCACCACCGAGCAGGCATGATCGTGTCCGCGCCCGCGCACTTCGCCGGCGATGCTGCGGATCGCGACCAGCGTGGACTGGTATTTGTGCTGGGCGACGTAAGTGCCGACCCCCTGAATCCGGGTCACGCTCTGCTCGGATGCCAGCTCGCGCAAGGCGCGGTTGACCGTCATGCGCGCCACGCCGAACTGCCGGCCCAGCGCGGCTTCGGTGGGAATCTGGTCGCCTTCCTTCCATTCGCCCGAATGGATGCGCTGCAGCACGTGGTTCTTGATCTGCTGGAAGGAAGGCACGCCCGATTTGCGGGAGCGCTCATCCTTTGCCTTGTTGCCGCTGGTACGCATCACGCGCCTTCCCACGGGGGTTGCCGGAGTGCCCTATTGTGCGCAGTTCCGGTTGTCTAGACAACCCATTGCATCGAAAAACATTTGGTGCTACATTGGGACTGCATCTTTGTATAGACAACCCGCTTTTTGCGCCGTCCGGCAAGTTCAATACTGGACGGCTGGTGCAGGCGGCGGAATCCATCGCGCAATCTAACGAGGGGCAATCACATGAACCACAAGAGACTGGCCATTGCCGTAACCACGGCGCTCGCAATGCAGTTCGGCGTGCCCGCATGGGCGCAGGTGAAAATCGGCATCAATGTGCCGCTGACGGGATTTGCCGCCGCCGATGGGAAATCGGCCCTGGACGGCGCCAAACTGGCGGTCGCCGACGCCAACGCCAAGGGCGGGATCAAAGGCGAGAAAATCGAACTGGTGATCTACGACGACCAGGCCTCACCCAAGGAAGCCGCGCCGGCGGCAACCAAGCTGATCGAAAAAGACAAAGTGGTGGCCGGCGTATCCGGTTCCTACTCGGCATCGACGCGCGCCGCGGCGCCGCTGTTCCAGGCGGCGAAAGTGCCTTATGTGGTGGCCTATTCGATACATCCGGACGTGACCCTGGCGGGGGACTATGTGTTTCGCACCGCGACCATGGGCGAAGTGCAGGGCCGTGCCGGCGCCAAACTGGCGAGTGAGCTGGGCAAGAAAAACGTGGTGCTGATCACGCTGAAGAATGACTTTGGCCAGGCGCTCGCCGCGGGCTTCAAGGAGGCTGCGCCCAAATTCGGCGTGAAAATCATCAACGAGTATGAGTACGGCATGCCCGACCGCCAGTTCGGTGCATTGATCTCCAAAGTGAAATCCGATAATCCGGAACTGATCTATGCATCCGGCTATTTCTTCACCGCCGGGCCGCTGGTGAATCAGTTGCGCGCTGCCGGTGTCACCGTTCCGGTCATCGGACAGGAAGGCTACGATTCGGAAAAGTTCATCGAGATCGCCGGGGCGGCATCCGAGGGCACGCTGATCACCACTTCGCTCGATCGCGACTCGCCCTCGCCGGTCACGCAGGCGTTTCTGAAGGAGTACCGCGCGGCGTACAACGCCGGCGCCGACATGGTCGCGGCATCGACCTACACCGCCACCAGCATTGCGATCGAAGGCTTGAGGAAGACCGGCGGCAAGGGCGGCGAAGCGCTGAAGAAGGCCATCGAGGGCGGCACCTTCAGCACCCCCATCGGCACGCTGAGCTTCAATGATCTGCACGAAGTGAAGAAGGACGTCCAGGTGCAGGTGGTCAAGGGCAAGGCGTTTCATCGCCATTCGGTGATCTCCGATCCGGTGCTGCTCGCGCCGCCGACCAAGGCCAAGTAAGGCAATGGGATCGCGCCCCCGCGCTGGCTTGGGCTAGCGCGGGGGCGCGCTTACGCGCTGCGCAGGGAGCCGCCGCATGCTGTTCGTCGAACTGATCGCACAGGGACTGATCCAGGGCAGCATCTACGCTCTTATCGCCCTGGGGCTGACGCTGGTCTACGGACTGCTGCGCATCCTGCACGTCGCCCATGCCGCTTTTTTCACCCTGGGCGGCTATGTCGGGGTGATGGTCGCCAATCAGACCGGCAGCCTGGCAGCGGCGATCGTCGCTGCCATGATAGTCGCCGGTGTCGGCGGGATCCTGGTATTCCGGTTGTGTTACCAGCCGATACTGCATCAGCCGCCGTTCGTGCCGTTGATCGCCTCGATCGGCTTGTACATCGCGGCAGAGGAACTCTTCCGCATCATCTTCGGGCCGTCCGGCCTGACCTATAAATACGCGTTTCTGCAGGGGCAGGTGGTTGTGTTCGGTTTCCTGCGCTTCAAAGTGGCTGAAATCGCCGTGATGCTGGGCAGCGCGGCCATCATCGGCGTGTTGAGCCTGCTGCAGACGCGAACCCGTATCGGCGTGGCGTGCCAGGCGACGGTGTCCGATCCGCAGATGGCGGAGTCTTTCGGAATTTCACTGAACCGGGTCGGCGACATCAATTTCTTCGTCGGTTCCGCACTGGCGGCTTTCGCCGGGGTCATGGTATCCGTGCTCAACAACATGGTTGAGCCGACCATGGGCAGCGTGCCTTCCTACAAGGCGCTCGCGATCATCGTGCTCGGCGGGCTTGGTTCGGTGCGCGGAACCCTGGCGGCCGCGCTGGTGCTGGGCGTGGTGGAGTCCTTCGGTACGGTCTACCTCGGGCATTTTCTCGACCGCAATGCGATCGCCTTCGCCTTCCTGATCCTGGTGCTGATGTGGCGCCCGCAGGGATTGTTCACGCGAGCCGGATAGATGGAATACGAAATCTCCCTGGCGACGACCATGGCGATCAGCGTGCTGTTCGCGCTGTCGCTCAACATGATCACCGGCTTTTGCGGACAGATCAGCCTGGGCCACGCCGCCTTTCTCGGCGTCGGCGCCTACACCTCGGGCATGCTCGCCAAGGCCGGCGTTCCGTTCCTGCTGACGCTGCCCCTGGCGATGCTCGTCGCAGGCGCGCTCGGCGTCATCGTGGGCTTTGCCAGCCTGCGGGTAAGGGCGGATTTCCTTGCCATCACCACCATGGGCGTGGGTTTTCTGTTCGTCGGCATCGTGCGGCAACAGGACGTGTTCGGGGCGGAGATGGGTATTTCCGCGATCCCCGATAGCGGTATGTCGAAACTGGTGTTCATGCTGTTCGCCGTGGCCCTGGCTGCTGGTGCGGCCTTGCTGTCGGCCTATGTGCGGCGCTGCTGGATGGGGCGGGTGTTTGCGGCCATCGCCGAGGACGAGGATACGGTGCGGGTGATGGGCATCGACGTGCCGCGCTTCAAGCTGACGGCGTTCGCGCTGGGCACCGCCTTGGCGGGACTCGCCGGCGGACTGTATGCGCAGCACCTGAAGTTCATCGCGCCGGACAGTTTCGGCTTCATCGAGTCGATCACGGTGCTGTCGATGGTGGTGGTAGGCGGTATCGGCTCGGTGATCGGCGTTGCCGTCTCCGCGGCCGTGCTCTCGGTGCTGCCCTCGTGGTTTCAGGTCATCGGCGATTACAAACTGCTGGTGTACGGCGGCCTGCTGTTCCTGATGATGCGCTTCAGTCCGGGCGGCATGGCGGCGCTGGTGGCGCGAATTTTCCACCCCGACCGTTGGGGGACGAAATGAGCGCACTGCTGTCCGTCGGCGCGGTCAGCGTCCAGTTCGCGGGTGTCACCGCGATCGACAACGTGTCGTTCGATGTGCAACAGGGAGAACTGCTCGGCCTGATCGGTCCGAATGGCGCCGGCAAGACCACCATGCTGCGGGTGATCACCGGGGTGGTGCGCCAGACCTCGGGCACGGTGCTGCTGGAGGGCAGATCGCTGGATGGACTGCCGATCCATTTGCGCATCCGGCGTGGACTCGCGCTGTCGCAGCAAATCGTGAAGCCGTTTCGCGGCATGTCGGTGATCGACAACGTCGCGCTGGCCGCCGGCGCCAGGAAGACGACGTCGCCGGTGAAAGCGCTGTTCAATCTGCGGCGCGAGCGCGAACTGAAAATCGGGCATGAACTGCTGTCGCGCCTGGGGATCGAGCCGCAGGCAAACGAGTCGCCGGAAACCCAGCCCATGGGCATACTCAAGCGCCTGGAACTGGCCCGTTCACTGGCGCTGACACCCCGGTTGCTGTTGCTGGACGAACCGCTCGCCGGGCTGAACTCGAAAGAGGCGCGCCTGCTTGCGGACACGATCACCGAAATCAACCGTAGCGGCACCACCATTATCCTGATCGAGCACAACCTGGGCGAGGTGCTGCGCGTCTGCCATCGGCTGGTGGTGCTCGACAACGGCGCGAAGATCGCCGCAGGCGAACCCGCGGCCGTGATGAACAACCCGACCGTCCGCGCCGCTTACCTTGGTACCGGCGCGGCAGCGCAAGCGGGAGAGCAGCATGCTGCGGCTTGAAGGCCTCTCCTGCGGCTACGGCCTGTTCCGCGCAGTGAGCGAACTCGAGCTGGAAGTTCCGAGCGGCACCATCACCGGGCTGATCGGGCCGAATGGCGCGGGCAAGTCCTCGACGCTGATGTGCATCGCCGGCCACGTGGGCCTGCAGGCGGGGCGTATCGCTTTTGACGAGCACGACATCGGCAGCCTGCCGGCTACCGAGCGGGTGCGCCGCGGCATTGCGATCGCGCCCGAGGGGCGGCGCTTGTTCAACGACCTGTCGGTGGAGGACAACCTGCGCGTCGGCGGCATGATACACAAGGCGAATCTGTTCCAGGCGGATCGCGACTATGTGCTGTCGCTATTTCCGCGTTTGCGCGATAGGCTAGGCTCGCTCGCCGCGACGCTCTCGGGCGGCGAACAGCAGATGCTGTCGATCGGGCGCGCGTTGATGGCGCGGCCGAAACTCATCATGATCGACGAACTCTCGCTCGGCCTGATGCCCAAGATGGTCGACCTGTGCTACGACGCGCTGCTGCGCCTGAAGCAAGACGGCATGACCATCCTGCTGGTGGAGCAGAACACCGACCGCGTGCTGTCGGTGGCCGATCATGTGTGCGTGCTGGAATCCGGCCGCACCGTGTGGAGCGGTAACGCCGCCGACGCCCGCAAGGATCCCGAACTCGCCGCCGCCTACCTGGGATTGCGCTGAGTCCGATATCGAAAACCAGGCGAACACCGATACAAAGGAGCCTCGAATGAGCGATTGGAACCTGAAACCCGCCGCCAGCGATCCGCGTTTCGACCCGGCCCGCGTGATCCGCGCGCCGCGTGGTCCGGAAAAGACCTGCAAGAGCTGGATCACCGAGGCGGCCTATCGCATGATCCAGAACAACCTCGACGCGGAGGTGGCCGAGGACCCGCAAAATCTTGTGGTCTACGGCGGCATCGGCCGCGCGGCGCGCAACTGGGCCTGCTACGACAAGATTCTCGAAATGCTGCGCGAACTGAACGACGACGAGTCGCTGCTGGTGCAGTCGGGCAAGCCGGTGGGCGTGTTCCGCACCCATGCCGATGCGCCACGGGTGCTGATCGCCAATTCGAACCTGGTACCGAAATGGGCGAACTGGGAGCATTTCAACGAGCTCGACCGCAAGGGCCTGATGATGTACGGCCAGATGACGGCGGGCTCGTGGATTTACATCGGCAGCCAGGGCATAGTGCAAGGCACTTTCGAGACTTTCGCCGAGGCCGGCCGGCAGCACTACGGCGGGAACTGGTCGGGCAGGTGGATACTCACCGCGGGCCTGGGCGGCATGGGCGGGGCGCAGCCGCTCGCCGCCACCATGGCCGGCGCGGCTATGCTGGCGATAGAGTGCGACCCCGCGCACATCGACATGCGGCTGCGTACCGGTTATCTCGACCAGCGTGCAAATACGCTGGACGAGGCCCTGGCCATGATCGAACGCGCCTGCACCGAGAAACGCGCCGTTTCGGTGGGGCTGCTCGGCAATGCCGCCGAACTGATGCCGGAAATCTTAAAGCGCGCGCAGTCGAGTCAGTTGCGCCCGTCTCTGGTGACCGACCAGACCTCGGCGCACGACCCGGCCAACGGCTATCTGCCCGAACACTGGTCGCTGGAGAAATGGCGCGATCTGCGGCGCACGGACCCGGAGGAGGTGGCAACTTCGGCGCGCGAGGCGATTGCCAACCATGTGCGCGCGATGCTCGGCTTCCACGCGATGCGCATACCCTGCGTGGATTACGGCAACAACATCCGGCAGGTGGCCAAGGACGTGGGGGTGAACAACGCGTTCGACTTTCCGGGTTTCGTGCCGGCCTACATCCGGCCGCTGTTCTGCGAGGGCAAGGGGCCGTTCCGCTGGGTCGCGCTGTCCGGCGATCCGGAGGACATCTACAAGACCGATGCCAAGATCAAGGAGCTGTTCCCGCAGAATCTGCACGTGCATCGCTGGCTGGACATGGCGCGCGAGCGCATCGCGTTCCAGGGCTTGCCGGCGCGCATCTGCTGGCTCGGCCTGGGCGAGCGCGACAAGGCCGGACTCGCGTTCAACGAAATGGTGAAAAGCGGCGAACTCAAAGCGCCCATCGTGATCGGCCGCGATCATCTGGACGCGGGCTCGGTGGCGAGCCCGAACCGCGAGACCGAAGCGATGCAGGACGGCACGGACGCGGTGTCCGACTGGCCGCTGCTCAATGCATTGCTCAGCACCGCGGGCGGTGCGAGCTGGGTCAGCTTCCACCACGGCGGCGGCGTCGGCATGGGCTATTCGCAGCACGCCGGCCTGGTGATCGTCTGCGACGGCAGCGACGCAGCCGCGAAGCGCATCCAACGCGTGCTCTACAACGACCCGGCGACCGGCGTGATGCGCCACGCCGACGCCGGCTATGAAACTGCGATCGCGACGGCCAAGGCGCAAGGGCTGAAGCTGCCCTTCATCACCTGCTGATGCCGGGGTGAACGCGCTCGTGGCCCCTGGAATTGCCGCGCGGAGGCGCTGATATGAGCCTGAACTTGGACGCGCTGTGGCGCAACCTGAACGATGGCGCTGGGCGCGGGCCCGATGCGACGCGAATAGCGCTGGGCGTTGCCGCGGGCAGGATCGCCTGGATCGCGCCAGATGCGAATCTGCCTGCGTACACACGATCGGCCGAATTCGAGGAGTATGACGGCGCCGGCGCCTGGGTCACGCCGGGACTGGTCGAATGCCACACGCACCTGGTGTTCGGCGGCAGCCGGGCCGACGAGTTTCGCCAGCGGCTCGCCGGTGCGAGCTACGAAGATATTGCGCGCGCCGGCGGCGGAATCGTATCCACCGTGCTGGCGACGCGCAGGGCGAGCGAAGACCAGCTGTTTGCGTCGGCGGCGCCGCGCCTGCGCCGCCTGATGGCAGAGGGCGTGACAGCCGTCGAGATCAAGTCCGGTTACGGTCTGGACGCCGAGACCGAGGCGAAGATGCTGCGCGTGGCGCGCAGGCTCGGGCGCGAGCTGCCGGTCACGGTGTATACGACCTTCTTAGGCGCCCACGCGCTGCCGCCGGAGTTTCGCGGCCGCGCCGACGACTACATAGAACTTGTCTGCGCGGGCATGTTGCCGGCGCTGGCCGAGCAGGGCTTGGTCGATGCGGTCGACGTCTTCTGCGAGAACATCGCCTTTTCGGTAGCGCAAAGCGAACGCCTATTTCAGGCCGCTGCACGCCTCGGGCTGCCGGTGAAAATGCACGCGGAGCAGCTATCCAACATAGGCGGCACACAGCTCGCGGCGCGTTACGGCGCTTTGTCTACCGACCATCTGGAACATGCGGTCGACGCCGACGTCGCGGCGATGCGCGCTGCGGCTACGGTCGCGGTGCTGCTCCCGGCGGCCTATTATTGCCTGCGCGAGACCAAACGACCGCCGGTCGAACTGTTCCGTCGCCATGGCGTGCCGATGGCGATTGCCACCGACTGCAATCCCGGCACGGCGCCGGCGCTGTCGCCGCTGCTGACCATGAACATGGCGAGCACATTGTTCGGCTTGACGGTCGAAGAGGCGCTGCAGGGCTATACCTGCAATGCGGCGCGGGCGCTAGGCAAGACGGCGCTGCACGGCACGCTGGAAGCGGGCCGCCACGCCGACTTCGCGCTTTGGAATATCGATGCGCCCGCGGATCTGGTCTACTGGCTGGGCGCGAGTCCCTGCGCCGCCGTGATCCGCCACGGCCGGATCGTCCATGGGACCGCCGAGAGGCGCAAGCCCGGTACGTAATCGGGGCCAAAGTGCGCTAACATCGGTCAGCGCCACGTCACCGGGAGGTGTGTCCTGCGAGCCGCCTCGACGCAGCACGCCTGCGCAAATCCCGAGCGACAACCTCGGTCGAGGCGGAAATATTCTCGGACCCGGTTCAACCATTCAGGAGCCCATACAGCATGAAGCCTGTAGACCCAGCGCCTTTTGCCGGCGTGTTTCCGATCGCACCGACGCCGTTTGCCGAATCGGGCGAACTCGACCTCGAAGGGATGCGGCGGGTGCTCGACTGCATGGTCGATCAGGGCGTCGACGGTGTCTGCATACTCGCAAACTATTCCGAACAGTTCCTGCTTACGGACGAGGAACGGGACGTGCTGCTCGATCTTTGCCTGGCACAGGTCGCCGGCCGCGTGCCGGTGATCGTCACCTGCAGCCATTTCAGCACGCGCATCGCGCAGATGCGCGCGCAGCGCGCTGCGGCGGCCGGCGCCCAAATGATCATGCTCATGCCGCCTTACCACGGCGCCTCGCTGCGCGCCGACGAGGCCGGCATCGTCGAGCATTTTGCGCGCGTCGCCGAAGCGGCCGCGCTGCCCATCATGGTCCAGGATGCGCCGCTCTCGGGCGTGAACCTGCCGGTGGCGCTGCTCGCGCGGCTCGCGCGCGAACTGCCGCAGCTGCGCTACTTCAAGATCGAAGTGCCGGGCGCGGCAGCCAAGCTGCGCGCCCTGATCGCGGCGGGCGGCGCGGCCATCGCCGGTCCGTTCGACGGCGAGGAGTCGATCACGCTCATGGCCGATCTGGACGCAGGCGCGACCGGCACCATGCCCAGCGCGCTCCTGCCCGATCTGATCAAACCCGTGCTGGCGCAGCATCGCGCCGGCCGGCGCGCCGAGGCAGCAGCGGCCTACGCCCAAATCCTGCCGCTGATCAATTTCGAAAACCGGCAATGCGGCCTGCGCGCAACCAAGGCGGTGATGGCCGAAGGCGGCGTGATCAAGAGCGAGGCGGTGCGCCATCCGCTCGAGCCCTTGCATCCGGCCACGCGCGCCGGGCTGCTGGAATTGGCGCGCGCGCTCGACCCGGTCGCGCTGCGCTGGGGCAGGTGAGATCGGGTCCGGCGCAGGTGCGGGAGCTGCGTCGATTTTGGTTTTTGGCAGGGATCAAGGATTGGATAACAAGGAGATGGGGAAATGCAGAACGCGACTGGAAACGGCACGGTAGTGTGGGAACTCGACGCGCGGGGCGTCGTCACCGTGGAACTGAACCGACCGGCAGTGAACAATGCCTACAACGGCGATCTGATCGATGGCGTGCATCAGGCGATGGATGCCCTCGCCACGGCGCAGGGCGTGCGTGCGCTGGTGCTAAAGGGCAGGGGCAAGCACTTCCAGGCCGGCGCGGACCTGGCGTGGATCAACGCGGTAAGGCAGATGTCGCCCGCAGAAAACGAGAAAGCCTCGCGGCTTACCGGCGACCTGGTGCGCAGGCTGGACACCTTGCCGGTGCCGACCGTCGCGCTGGTGCAGGGCGGCTGCTTCGGCGGCGGTACCGGGATACTCGCCGCCTGCGACATCGTCGTTGCCAGCGAGGATGCCATCTTCGCGATTGCGGAAACGCGCTGGGGCCTGATGGCGGGCGTGATCCTGCCGCAGCTGTGCCAGGCCATGGGCCTGCGCGCCGTGCGGCGCTACGCCCTCTCCGGGGAGCGCTTCGATGCGCGCGAAGCCTGCCGCATCGGGCTGGTGCACGAAGTGTGCGCGACAGGCAAGCTGGAGGAGGTGGGGGCAAGGATAGTCGACGGCCTGTTGATGAACGCGCCGGCTGCAACGACTGCGACCAAGCTGCGCTCGCTGGAGGTCGCCGGCGCCGTCGTCGGCGACGCCTTGTTCGCCGATCTGGTGCGCGAACACGCAGCGACGCGCCAGCTCGCCGAGGCGGTGGAGGGGCTGGCTTCGTTCAAGGAAAAGCGCAAACCCAGCTGGTATCCCGCCGCAGTCTGAGCGGCCGGGCGCGGAAAGCGCCTGGGCAAACCAGGGTCATTGGCCGCAGAGCAAGGATGGGCGCGGGTCTTCGGGCATTGGCCGCCTTGCTTGGCGGCGGCCGAGTCATTAACGGTGAGGCATAGACATGGATTTCCAACTCGACGCAGCGCAGAACATGCTGGTCGGCCTGGCAGACCGCCTGGGACGCGAGCAATTCGCGCCCAAGGCCGCGCGCTGGGACCGCGATCACGAATACCCGCACGAGAACGTGGAGGTGCTGCGCCGCGCCGGGTTGCTCGGGATGACCATCCCGAAGAAGTTCGGCGGTCCCGAGCGGCCGCTGATCGACGTGGTGCTGGCGATCGAGCAGATCGCCAAGTATTGCGGGGTCACGGCGCGCATCGTGGTCGAAACCAATATGGGGGCGCTGGGCTGCGTCATGGCCTACGGCACCGAGGCGCAGCAACGCGAAGTGGCCCGCCGCGTGCTGGAGGAGGGCGACAAACCGGTGATCGGCATGACCGAACCCGGCGCCGGCACCGATTTGACCGCGCTCAAGACCACGGCCACGCAGCGCGAGGGCGGCTATGTCCTGAACGGCGCCAAGCACTGGATCACCGGAGGCGGCATCTCGAAGACCAATCTGATTTTCGCGCGCATGATCGATCGCAGCGGGAACGATCAGGGCATAGGCGGGGTGCTGGTGGATCTGGGAACGCCGGGGTTCACCATCGGCAGGGTGGAGGACGCCATGGGCCTGCGCGGGATACCCGAAGCCGAACTCCTGTTCGAGAACTGCGCGGTTCCGGCCTCCAACCTGGTGGTGTGCGATCCCAAGGACGGGTTCAAGAAGCTCATGAACGGTTACAACGCGCAGCGCATCGGCGCCTCGTCGGTGGCGCTGGGTATAGCGCAAGGGGCGCACGACCTGGCGCTGGCTTATATGGACCAGCGCGTCGCCTTCGGGCAGAAGCTCAAGGCGTTTCAGGGCCTGGGCTGGATGATGGCGGAGAGCGAAACCAAGCTCGAGGCCGCGCGCCTCTTGATCTATCGCGCCGCGTGCAACGCGCGCCGGCTGGCGAACAACGTCATGCTGCCGCAGATGAAGGAAGCGTCGATCGCCAAGGCATTTACCGGGCACACCGCGTTCGAAGTGGTGAGCGAGTCGCTGCAGATGTTCGGCGCCGCCGGCTATTCGCGCGACCTGCCGCTGGAGCGCATGCTGCGCGATGTGCGCATGTTTCAGATCGGCGGCGGGACTACCCAGGCCCAGCTCAACATGATCGCGCGCAGCATTTTTTCGCCGAGCTAAAGCCGAGGCCCGACTTGAGGAAGCTTGCACTCCGCCGCGAAACTGCTGTATGATTCAAACAAGCGTTTGAAACAGCAGTATCAAAAAGGGTTGCAAGTTCATGGCTGAAGCAGACACCCGCGTGCGCATCCTCGATGCCGCAGAAGCGTTGTTTACCGAATACGGTTTCGAAGCCACCACCCTGCGCCAGATCACCGGCGCGGCCGAGGTCAATCTCGCCGCGGTCAACTATCACTTCGGCTCGAAGGAAGAGTTGATCCGGGAGGTGTTTCGCCGGCGCCTGACCTGGCTCAATCAGCAGCGCCTGAAGGAACTCGATCGCCTGGAAGCCGAGGCCGGGGGCGCGCCGCTGAAACCGAGCCGGATCCTGGAAGTGTTCTTTGGCGTGGCGCTGAATATGGCTGCCGACACCAAGGGCGGCGGGCGCACGTTCATGCGCCTGCTCGGGCGGACTTACACCAAACCATCGGAATTCGTGCGCGGCTTTCTGGCGGAGGAATACGCTGCGGTCACCTCGCGCTTCAAGGCGGCGCTGATCAAGGCGCTGCCCGGTGTGCCGGGGGAAGAGATCCTGTGGCGCTTCCATTTCATGCTCGGCGCCGTGTCCTATGCGATTTCCGGCACCGACGCACTGCACATCGTGGCCGAGGACGCGCTCGACGACAGCGATGCCGAAGCGCTGTACGCGCGCCTGATGAGTTTCATGATCGGCGGCCTGCGCGCACCGCTGCCGGCCTTGCCCGATCGTTCCGCCAAACGCGCGCGCATCAAGAACGCCGCGTGACGCCAGACATTATCCGCAACTGACACCGATTCAATACCAAGGAGAAAACCACATGGGTCAATACATCGCCCCCTTGCGCGACATGCATTTCGTGCTGCACGAACTGTTGCAGGTCGAGGACGAGCTCAAGCAAATCCCGAAATATGCCGAGGTCGATGCCGCCACCATCAATCAGGTGCTGGAAGAGGGCGCGAAATTCACCTCGAAGGTGCTGTTTCCGCTGAACCATACGGGCGACCGCGAAGGCTGCCAGCTGGACGCGGCGACCCATGCGGTGAGCACGCCCAAGGGATTCAAAGAGGCCTACCAGCAGTTCGTCGAAGCGGGCTGGCCTTCGCTCACCTGCGATCCCGAGTACGGCGGTCAGGGCTTGCCGGTGATCCTTTACAACCCGTTCTCGGAAATGCTGAACGCCTGCAACCAGGCGTGGTACATGTACCCCGGACTGTCGCACGGCGCCTACGAATGCCTGCACGAGCACGGCACGCCGGAGCAGAAAAGCCTGTACCTGCCGAAGCTGGTTTCGGGCGAATGGACCGGCACCATGTGCCTGACCGAGGCGCATTGCGGCACCGACCTGGGGCTGCTGCGCTCCAAGGCCGAGCCCCAGGCCGACGGGTCCTACAAGATCAGCGGCAGCAAGATCTTCATCTCCGCCGGCGAGCACGACATGGCCGCCAACATCCTCCACCTGGTGCTCGCGCGCCTGCCGGACGCCCCCGCCGGCACCAAGGGCATTTCATTGTTCATCGTGCCGAAGTTCGTTCCGGCCGCCGACGGCGGCGTGGGCGCGCGCAACGCGATCAACTGCGGCGCGATCGAGGAAAAGATGGGCATCCACGGCAATTCCACCTGCCAGATGAACATGGACGCGGCGACCGGCTGGCTCGTCGGACAGCCGAACAAGGGCCTGAACGCGATGTTCGTGATGATGAACGCCGCGCGCCTGGGCGTGGGCATGCAAGGGCTGGGTCAGACCGAAATCGCCTACCAGAATGCGCTGGTCTACGCCAAAGACCGGCTGCAGATGCGCAGCCTCTCCGGCGTCAAGGCGCCGAATCTGCCGGCCGATCCCATCATCGTGCATCCGGATGTGCGCCGCATGCTGCTGACGGCGAAGGCCTACGCCGAGGGCGGGCGGGCGTTCACCTCGTTTATCGCTTTGCAGATCGACCGCGAGCTGCACCATCCGGACGAAAGCGTGCGCAAGGAAGCGGCCGACCTGGTTACGCTCTTGACGCCCATCGTCAAAGCCTTCATCACCGACAACGGCTGGATCGCCACGTCCGAGGCGATGCAGGTCTACGGCGGCCACGGTTATATCTCGGAGTGGGGCATGGAGCAGTATGTGCGCGATGCCCGCATCAACATGATTTACGAAGGCACCAATACCATCCAGTCGCTCGACCTGCTGGGACGCAAGGTGCTGATGGACAACGGCGCCAGGCTGAAGAAATTCGGCGCGCTGGTCCAGGCCTTCGTCGAGGAGAACGGCACCGACGAGGCGCTCGCCGAATTCGTCACGCCCCTGGGCGAACTCGGCGGCAAGCTCACCAAGCTGACCATGGAAATCGGCATGAAGGCGTTGCAGAATCCGGACGAAGTCGGCGCAGCGGCCGTCCCCTATCTGCGCGTGGTGGGCCATCTGGTGTACGCCTACTTCTTCGCCCGCATGGCGAAAATCGCGCTGGAGAAACTCGACTCCGGCGACGGCTTCTACAAGGCCAAGCTTGCGACTGCGCGCTTTTACTACGCCCGCCTGCTGCCGGAAACCGCGATGCTGATCCGCCAGGCACGCTCGGGTGCGGCGAATCTGCTCGATCTCGAAGCCGAATTGTTTTAAGAATCCATGTTCCAGATGTCGCGTGGGGTCCTATTCAAGTACGAGCGTCACAGTTCGACGTGTCTTCTTTCAGCCGCCTGCGTCGACAAGCTGCCATTGCGCGCTGCGCGCGCCAACCGTGTTTTCCGCGCGGACGGCTTTTCGTCCGCGCAACAGCTCGAAGTGCAACGTGGCGAGGCGCGAATCAGGCCATCGGCTACAGGAAAGTGGATCTCCCCTTTTGTAAGTATCAATAGGAAAGGACTAACGTGAGCAATTTCATCGTCAAGAAAGTCGCCGTTCTCGGTGCCGGCGTCATGGGGGCGCAGATCGCCGCCCATTGCGTCAACGCACGGGTGCCCGTGGTGCTGTTCGACCTGCCGGCCAAGGATGGCCCCAAGGACGGCATCGTGCTGCGCGCCATCGAAAATCTGAAGAAACTGAATCCCGCGCCCTTCGGCAACAAGGACGAGGCGGTGCATATCGAGGTCGGCAACTACGACGACCACCTCGAACTGCTCAAGGGCTGCGATCTCATCATCGAGGCGATCGCCGAGCGCATGGACTGGAAGCACGATCTGTACAAGAAGGTCGCGCCTTTCATCGCGCCGAACGCGATTTTCGCGTCCAACACCTCCGGCCTGTCGATCACGGCGCTGTCCGAAGGCTTCGACCCAAACCTTAAAGCGCGTTTCTGCGGCGTGCACTTCTTCAACCCGCCGCGCTACATGCATCTGGTGGAGCTGATCCCGACCGCGGCGACCTCGCCCGCGATCCTCGACCAGCTCGAAGGCTTTCTCACCACCACGCTGGGCAAGGGCGTGGTGCGGGCGAAAGACACGCCCAACTTCATCGCCAACCGCGTCGGCATCTTCGGCATGCTCGCCACTATCCACGAGGCGGACAAGTTCGGCCTGTCCTGCGACGTGGTGGACGATCTCACCGGCGCCAAGCTCGGCCGCGCCAAATCCGGCACCTTCCGCACCGCGGACGTGGTGGGCCTGGACACCATGGGCCATGTGATCAAGACCATGCAGGACACCCTCGGCGCCGATCCGTTCGCGGCGGTCTACCGTACCCCGGACGTGCTGACCAAACTGGTGGCGGCGGGCGCCCTCGGGCAGAAGACCGGCGCCGGCTTCTACAAGAAAGTGGGCAAGGAAATCCAGCGCCTGGATTTTGCCACGGGCGCATACGTCGCCGGCGGCGGCAAAGCGGACGATCTCGTTGCCCGCATACTGAAAGAGAAAGATCCGGCCAAGCGCATGAAGACGCTGCGCGATTCGAAAAACCCGCAGGCGCAGTTCCTGTGGGCGATATTCCGCGACGTGTTCCATTACATCGCGGTGCATCTGGAGGCCATCGCCGACAACGCGCGCGACGTGGATTTCGCCATGCGCTGGGGTTTCGGCCAGAGCGTGGGGCCGTTCGAGACCTGGCAGACCGCGGGCTGGCAGCAGATCGCGGGATGGATCAAGGAAGACATCGACGCCGGCAAGACGCTGTGCAATGCGCCGCTGCCCGCCTGGGTGTTCGACGGCCGCAGCGGCGTGCACGCGCCCGAGGGCTCCTGGTCGGCTGCGCGCAAGACCAACGTTCCACGTTCCACGCTGCCGGTGTATCAGCGCCAGGTATTCCGCGCCCCGGTGGCCGGCGCCGCGGCTGCCGACGGCAGCACTGCGGGAACCACGGTGTTCGAAGACGACTCGGTGCGCATCTGGCACCAGGGCGACGAGGTGCTGATCCTGTCGCTGAAAACCAAGATGCATAGCATCGGCCCCGGCGTGATCACCGGCCTCGCGAAGGCGCTGGACGAGGCGGAAAAAAACTACAAAGGGCTGGTGCTGTGGAGCGCCGATGCCGCCGCCGGCGGCGCGTTCTCGGTCGGCGCCGATCTGCAAGCCATGCTGCCGCTGTTCATGTCGGGCGGGGTCAAGGCGATAGAGCCGGCGGTAGTCGCGTTGCAGCAGTCGCTGCAGGCGATGAAATACGCCAGCGTGCCGGTGGTGGCCGCAGTCTCCGGCTTGGCCTTGGGCGGCGGCTGCGAACTGCTGCTGCACGCGGCCAAGCGCGTGGCGTCGATTGAGTCCTACATCGGCCTGGTCGAAGTCGGCGTCGGCCTGATTCCTTCCGGCGGGGGGCTGAAGGAAGCGGCGCTGCGCGCGGCGGCCGACGCCAAGGGCAACGACCTGCTGCAATTCCTGAAGCATTACTTCATGAGTCCCGCCACCGCCGCCGTGTCCAAGTCGGCGCTGGAGGCGCAGAAAATGGGCTACCTCGCCGCGAGCGACGTCATCGTGTTCAATGCCTACGAATTGCTGCATGTGGCCAAGGTCGAGGCGCGCGCCTTGTTCGATGCCGGCTACCGGCCGCCGCTCAAAGCGCTGGTGCCAGTGGCCGGGCGCTATGGCATGGCGACCATCATGGCGCAGCTGGTGAACATGCGCGACGGCGGCTTCATTTCGGCGCACGACTACAAGCTCGGCGCGATGATCGCCGAGATCGTCTGCGGCGGTGAAGTCGAGGCGGGCAGCCTGGTGAGCGAGCAGTGGCTGTTGGACCTGGAGCGCAAGGCTTTCATGGAACTCTTAGAACATCCCAAGACCCAGGAACGCATCATGGGCATGATGCAGACCGGCAAGCCGGTGCGTAACTGACCCGCACCCTCATTGGAGAACTGAAATGACCAAACAATTGCAAGACGCCTATATCGTCGCCGCGACCCGGACCCCCATAGGCAAGGCGCCGCGCGGCATGTTCAAGCACGTGCGGCCGGACGATCTCTTGGTGCGCGCGATCCAGTCGGCCGTATCCCAGGTGCCGGGGCTGGATGTGAAACTGATCGAGGATGCGATCGTCGGCTGCGCGTTCCCCGAAGCCGAGCAGGGCCTCAACGTGGCGCGCATGGCGGTGCTGCTCGCGGGCCTGCCGCAGACCGTGGGTGGCGTGACCGTCAACCGCTACTGCGCTTCCGGCATTACCGCGATTGCGATGGCGGCCGACCGCATCCGCGTCGGCCAGGCCGATGTCATGATCGCCGCCGGGGTGGAGTCGATGTCGATGGTGCCGATGATGGGTTACCACCCGTCGATGAACATGGGCATCTTCAAGGACGAGAACATCGGCATGGCTTACGGCATGGGCTTGACCGCGGAAAAAGTCGCGCAGCAGTGGAAGATTTCGCGCGTGGCGCAGGACGAGTTCTCCTTGAAGTCGCATCAGAAGGCGATCGCGGCGCAACTTGCCGGCGAATTCAAGGACGAGACGACGCCGGTCGACATCGTCGAGCGCTTCCCCAGCCTCGCCAGCGGAACCATCGACATCAAGACGCGCAGGGTCGATGCGGACGAAGGCGCGCGCGCCGACACCAACCTCGCTTCGCTGGCCAAGTTGCGGCCGGTGTTCTCCCCCAAAGGCTCGGTTACGGCCGGCAACAGTTCCCAGACGTCGGACGGCGCGGGCGCGCTGATCCTGGTCAGCGAAAAAATCCTGAAACAGTTCAACCTGACCCCGCTCGCCCGGTTCGTCGCGTTCGCGGTCAGGGGCGTGCCGCCGGAAATCATGGGCATCGGCCCGAAGGAAGCGATCCCCGCGGCGTGCAAGGCGGGCGGCATCACCCAGGATCAGATCGACTGGTTCGAATTGAACGAAGCGTTCGCGGCGCAATCGCTGGCAGTGATCCAGGATCTCGGCCTCGATCCGGCCAAGGTGAATCCGATGGGCGGTGCGATCGCGCTGGGCCATCCGCTGGGGGCGACCGGTGCCATCCGTTCGGCCACGGTCATACACGCCATGCGGCGCAAAAACCTAAAGTACGGCATGGTGACCATGTGCGTCGGCACCGGCATGGGCGCCGCCGGAATCTTCGAACGCGTATAGCGTCTTGGATGCTAGGCGCTGTTACTCAAGCGCCTGGCGCACCCACTCGGCGCATTCGAGGGTGCGCGCATCGGCGTCGTAATTGCCGACGATTTGAACGCCTAGCGGCAAACCCTGGGGGCCGCGGCCGGCGGGCAGGGTCACGCAGGGCACATGCAGCACCGTCCAGTTGCGATTGAACACGGGACTGCCGGTAGCCGTGATGCCTTTGGGCGCTTCATCCGGTGCGCTCGGGGTCAGCAGCACATCCACATCGGCAAAAACCTGCGGCAGCCTTGCGCGGCAGGTGCTCGCGTTGCGCATCGCGTCGGCGTAGGGTGCGCGCGGCATGGCGCCGTATTCCTTCACGGTGTTGCGCATATGCTCGCTGAGGAGGTCGGCGTGATGCCGGTACTCCCAGAGGAGCGCGCGCGCCGCTTCGTAATTCATGATCAGCAGCTGATCGTCGTAAATGCGCTCGAAGTCCTGCGGCAGCGCGATGTCGCGCAGGGTCGCGCCGCGGCGGGCGAGTGCGGCGGCGGTGTTCTCCAGCAGCGCCTGCGTTGCGCTCGAAGCTTCATGCCAGCGCGGGGTGCGGCACAAGCCGATGCGCGGCGCGCGCTGCAGCTTCGCCGCGAAATCGGGAACGCTGCGGCCGGACAGTGCACCCGCCAGCAGCGCGCAGTCTTCCACCGTGCGCGCCAGCACGCCTATGGTGTCCAGCGATTCGGCGAGGTGCTTCATCCCGGCGCAGTTGATCGTGCCGAAGCTCGGCTTGTAGCCGACGATGCCGCAGTAGGCGGCGGGGCGTATGACCGAGCCGCCGGTCTGGGTGCCCAAGGCGAGCGGGACCATGAAATCCGCGACCGCCGCGGCCGATCCGCTGGAAGAGCCGCCGGGCGAGTATTCCAGATTGTGCGGGTTGCGCGTCGCACCCGGCGAGCGCGAGGCGAACTCGGTGGTCACTGTCTTGCCGAGGACGAGGCCGCCGGCGCGGCGCGCGAGCGCCACGCAGGCCGCATCGGCAAGGGGCCGGTAGCCTTGGTAGATCGGCGAATTGCACTGCGTCGGCAGGTCCGCGGTGTCGAGCACATCTTTTACGCCGACCGGTATGCCGGCGAGCGGTCCGTGTTCGCGGCGGCTATCGGCTGCGCGCGCCTGGGCGAGCGCGGGAGCGGGATCGAAATCGACCCAGGCACGGACCTCGGCGTCGCGCGACTTGATCCGGTCCAGGCAGGCGCGCACCAGGTCTTCGGACTTGAGCTGGCCTGCGGCGATGCGGCGCGCGGCTACGGCGGCGCTCAACTGATTGAGTTCTTCCATGGTGATGCCTTGATCGCGTTATGGTGCGCTGGGAGTGTATCACCGCGTGCATTTTGGGCGGACCGCCGAATCGGGCGGACCTTCCTTTTTCAGGGCCGCGCCGCAATCGCGTGGTTGGACACGGCCTCCAGCACGCGTTTGCCGCCGGTGGCGAATACCTCGGTCCTGACCACTGCGACGTTGCGCCCCTTTTGCAGCACGGTCGAACGCGACCGCAGCGCCTTGCCCTGGCCGGGGCTGATGAACCAGGCGCTGGCGGCGGTGAGCAGGGGATGATGCGGCACCGCGCCGATCGCGGTGGCGAGCGCCGCATTCAGCAGCAGGCCGCCCTGCACGTGACCGACGCGATTGCCGACGTGCATGCCAAGGGCAAGGCGCGAGAGCGCGCCGCGCGGCGTGTGCCGCACGGCAGGCTGCCACAGATTGCGCAGGAAACCGCCGTGGGGCGCGTCGCGCAGCGCCTGCTGGACGCGGCGCATGACGAATTTCTCCAGTGGATCGAGTTGTGCCGGCGCAAGTGCCGGAACGCTTGCCGCGTGCTTGCGCTCCCACGGCAAAGGATTGAGCGCGCGTCCCTCGGGAGCCGGCGGCGACACCCAGACGCCCGACATGCGCGCGACCACGCGCCCCGCAGCGCTCAGGGTTCCCGCGCTCGCTGCCTGCGCCAGCGCCGTATGCGGCGAGAAGCCGTCCGATTTCGACTCGGCGCGCAACAGCCCGCGCGCCGGCACTCCGGTGAATTCAATGCGCATCGCCAGCGTCGCGGTGCGCGCGGTCGGTTCGACGTAGAGCCGGTTCGCGGCAGACAGCGTCATGTCCGCGAGCAGCAGCATAGCGCCAAGATACGTTGTCCCGTCCGGATCGGTGCAATGCGGACCGGAATCGAGTTCGAACGCGGCCTCGCCTGCCGCGAAGCGGCGGCATTGCAGGTCGAGAAAGTGTCCCCCGAAGTGGTAGCCCGGAATGCGGTTGCATGCCATCGCCTGCAATGCACGCTGACAGATCTCGTTTTCGTCCGCTGGGCTCATGATGGCCCGCGATTGTCGCACGAAGTCGAAGCGCAGTCTGGCATCGCGATCGAATGGTCACCTGCGGTCCCCGCCTAGGGTGCTGGCTATACGGGGAGGCGTTCACCGCAATGTTCGAGTGCATGCGGTCTTTGATATTCGTCAAAGACCATTTTGGTACACGGAATATTGTGTCGGGCGAGGGGCTGACGCCCCCCGGTTTTTTTTTGAGTTGTGCAAATCAGAGCCATTGAAGAACGCTGCCTTCCTGGAGAACGGCAACGATAGAGCGCGCCTTCACGTCAGAGTGGCTTTTTTCAACAGCCTGTGAAACCCCACACTCAGAGCGCAGGCAACACTAGGGAGCAAGACGATGGCCGAAATACCCCGCCTAAACGGCGCAATCAGAGCACTCGAACAGGGCAAGCCGACTTTCACCACATTCGCTCCGCCCGAGATCGGCATGGCGCAGGCGATCAACGCCGCACCCTACGATGCCGTGGTGTTCGAGATGGAACACAACCCTTACGACATTCAACTGCTGCGCAACTGCATGCAGTACATGCTCGACCGCAAGCAGATCCTCAAATCCGGCAGTATCGCGCCTGCCGTGACGCCTATGGTGCGTATCCCCGTAAACGGCGGCGAGATGAACCAATTCATTGCCAAGCAAGTGCTCGATATCGGCGTCTACGGCATCATCTGGCCGCATGTCAGCACAGTGGAAGAGGCGCGCAACGCCGTTGCCGCCTGCCGCTATCCGCGTCCGCCCTCGGCGCCGTACTTCGAACCGGCGGGTCAGCGCGGCGACGCGCCGAAGAACGCGGCGCCGTACTGGGGCCTGAGCGCGCAGGAATACTACAGCCGCGCCGATGTCTGGCCGCTGAATCCCAAAGGCGAAATCCTGGTCGGAATCCAGTGCGAGGAAGCCCGCGCGATCAAGAATCTGCCGAAAATACTCGAACAGGTGCCGGGGATAGGGTTCGTGCTGATCGGGGAGGGCGATTTGTCGCAGGATCTCGGCTTTCCGCGGCAGTACGAGCATCCGACCGTGGCCGCGGCGATCGAGGAGATTCTCGCCATCTGCAAGGCGCACAACGTGGTCTGCGGACATCCTCACGCGAACGCCAAGAATATCGAAGAGCTGGTGGCTAAGGGATACCGTTGGCTGATGAGCTTGCCGACTTATTCGTTTGCCGGGCTGGAAAAGGGCCTGAAGGCGTCAGGCAGGGCGCCGGGTCCGTGATTTGACCTCGGGCAACCGGTGTCAGGGTAGCGCGCCCGGACGCGTCTGCGCATAAGCGTGTAAGCTGTAAACGCGACGTCCGATCGCCTGTCGGAGGTCATTTCAGCAAGCCTGAAATGGCCTCTTTTCAATGGAATCCTACAGAAGGGAACACGCATGAAACTCTACTATTCGCCCGGCGCCTGTTCGATGGCGCCGCACATCGTCCTGCGCGAGGCGGGCTACAAGTTCGATCTGGAGAAAGTGGACATCCCGAACAAGAAGACCGCCGGCGGCGACGATTTCTGGAAGATCAATCCCAAGGGCTATGTCCCCGCGCTGCAACTCGACGACGGCCAGGTGCTGACCGAAGTCGGCGTCATCTGCCAATACCTCGCCGACCAGAAGCCGGAATCGGGTCTGGCGCCGAAATTCGGCAGCATGGAACGCTACCGCCTGATGGAAACGCTCAATTTCTGCGCGAGCGAAATCCACAAGCAGATCGGCGCGCTGTTCAATCCGAAGATGACGCCGGAAATGAAACAGGTGCAACTCGGCGTGATCGAGCGGCGTTTCAATGCGCTGGAGAAATTGCTCGAAGGAAAGCAGTACTCGACGGGCGATAAATTCAGCGTGGCCGATGCTTACCTGTTCACGGTGCTCAACTGGACCGGTATGCACGCGATCGATCTGGGTAAATGGCCGAACATCAAGGCCTTCATGGCCAGGGTCGGTTCGCGGCCCGCGGTGCAGGAAACGCTGAAAGCCGAAGGCTTGCACAAGTAAGACCCGCCATTTCGCTCGCCGCGGCCATCCCGCGCAGGCGCTCGCCGGCGCGTGGCGGGCGCGGCGCCGCCGCGCGGATCGAAGCCGCAGGGGCGGCACGGCACGACGAACATCGACCGTATCCCAATGGGGCCATAGGCCTGGAAGCCAATAAGGGCGCGCATCTCCGGACAGGTGCGTCTTACGGCCCCCTGCTTGCCTCCTTACGACCTAAGGTGACCTGACAGCTAAGCTCGCGTGAACGGCCGGTACTCGGTGCGGCCTCTGGGGATCGGTGGCCGCCGAATTCGAGATTGTTGAATTGGGCGTCCGGTCCAGAATATTTTCTGATGGCGCTATCGACCCGCTACCGCCGCCCGATATTTGATGTCATGAAGGTCAGCTTACTGGCCATGCGGATACCCGCCAATGGCCTCCGCCAGTTGTTGCGGAAACAGTGGCTATGCCGCCTCTTCTTCGGCTTCTGTTTTGCCGGCTGGCTTCGCCGATTTCTTGGGCTTGGGCTTGTTGGCGTCCGGTTGCTGTCCCGGATGATGCATGATATCGGTGGGGCAAACGGTAACGCAGATCTCCTCGCAGCCCGGGCCATAAGCCAGACAGGCTTTGTGGTCGATAGTGAGAATGCCACCAGCGTCGATGGAAATCGCTTTGGCCGGGCACTTCTTGATACAGGCCTGGCAGCGCACGCAACCCACCGTGCAGGTTTCCTTGACCGCCTTGCCCTTGCCTTTGGCCTGGCAGGTCAGCGCAACGCGATAAGCACGCGGATAACTGACCAGGCAGTCCTTCGGGCAGACGTCCAGGCAAAGGCCGCAGCCCGTGCATTTGGTGTAGTCGATCTCGACGATGCCTGATGCGCCGACCTTCATGGCGTCGAAACTGCACACCCGCACGCAGTCGCCCAAGCCCAGGCATCCATACTTGCAGGCCTTGGAACCGCCAAACGCAAGATTGGCACCGAGGCAGGTATGGATGCCGTCGTACTCAGCCTGCTCGCGCGCCACCGAGTCTGCGCCGGAACAGCGCAGCATGGCTACGACTTCCTTGATCTCTCCCATGGTCTTTTTGGTGATCCGGGAAATGTCGATAGCCACCACTTTGCCGCCGGGGGTACACAGGGAAGGCGACACGTTCTCGTCCTCGACCACCCGCTCGGCGTAGGTCTGGCAACCGGCAAAGCCGCAGGCGCCGCAGTTGGCGGCCGGCAGGTTCTCGCGCACTTCCTCCACCTGCGGATTGACCGGGACGTGGAACTTGCGCGCCGCACTGGCCAGTGCGATGCCGAAGAACAGGCCGAGCGTCGTGAAGACGAGGACACCCCAGAGTGCGATGTGCAGCAGGTCCATAGCTTATGCCACCTTCAAACCGGAAAAGCCGAGAAAGCTCAAAGCGAACAGCCCGGCGATGATGAATGCGATGGGCAATCCCTTGAACACCAAAGGCACCGGTGCCATGTTGACCTTCTCGATGGCGCAGCTCATCAGGAACAAGGCCAGCGCGAAGCCAAGACCGGCGCCCAGCGACAGCCCGAAGGCCTGCAGCATGGTCGCGCCGCTGGTCGCGTTGAGCAAAGGCACCGCCAGGATGATGCAGTTGGTGGTGATCAGCACCAGATAGATGCCGAACTTCTTGTGCAAGATCGGGTTCACCTTTTTCAGGATCAGGTCGGTGGCCTGTACCAGGCAGGCGACGATGCCGATGAAGGCGATGATCTGCATGAATTCCAGCTTCAGCGGCACGAGTGCGTAGGTATTGAGCGCCCAGGAGATCATGCCCGAGAGCACGCCGACGATCGTGAAGGTGATGCCCATGCCGATCGCGGTGTCCTTGTTGCGGCTGACCCCGAAGAACACGCATAGCCCCAGGTAGCGGGTGAACACGAAATTGTTGATCAACGCCGAACCGATGATGACCGAGAACACCAGGAGCAGAGGCGACGGTGCGATATCCCAAGGTTGATCGACACCCTTGGCAGTGAGCATGTAGTGATCCTGCGTAGTGAGCGTTTCCGTCGTGGTCACGAGGTAGCTATTCGGCTTGTCGGCCGGCTTCACTGAAGCCACTGCCAGTGGAAGGTCGGCATCCGAAGTGCGCACCAGGCGTATCGCCGTCGCATCGGCGGGCAGCGCGCCCTCGACCAGGATCTGGTGGGTTGAGACTACTTTTGCATCAGCCATGTGCGCCTCCTCCGCCAGAGGGCAACTTGTGGCCCCGCTTGACGTCGACCCAGTTGAACAAGGCCATGATCAGGCCAATCGTGAAAAATCCGCCGGCCGGAAGCACGACCAGCAGCAGAGGTTTGAACGGGACCACGGCGATGCCGAAAATACTGCCGCTGCCCAACAGTTCCCGAAAAGCGCCAGCCAGCACCAGGCCGACGAGGAAGCCCAGGCCCATGCCCAGACCATCCCAGAAGCTCGGCACCACGCTGTGTTTCATGGAAAACAGCTCCATGCGCGAAATGATGATCGCGAAGGCGACGATCAGTTTCACATACAGCCCAACCTGCTGGTAAATGTCCGCGAAATAGGCGGCCAGGATCATGTCCATGGCGCTTACCCAGATGGCGATGAGGAGGGTAAATACCGGAATGCGGATTTTCGGATTGATGACGTGCTTTACCAGGGAGGCGGACATGCTCGACAGCACCTGTACCACGAGCACGGCAACCCCGAGCATCAGGCCATTCTTCACCGAGGTGGTCACCGCCACGGCCGGGCACAGACTCAAGGCCAAGCGAAAGATCGGATTCTCTTCAAACAGCCCGCGCATCAACATCGTCGACACGGGCGGTGGCGGTCTATTCGTGCTCATAGATAGTTCCCCACGATATTCATGCGCTTGCGGAAGTTGGCGAGCGCGCTCTTGACGCCGCTGGTAACGGCCGTGCTGCTGATGGTCGACCCGGTGATAGCGTAGATGTTGGGATTCTTGGGCAGCATTTCCTTGTACTTTTCCAACCAGGGCTGGAAGGGCATGTCGCCAAGCTGCTCCAGAGCAGCCTGCCATTCCTTGGGCAGTGGGTCTTTGGTGACCGAGATCTTCTCGATGTCTTCGAAGCGCCTGCCGGCGAACTGGTTCTTGAAGTAGCGTTGCACGATTTCGGCCCCCAGACCCGGATCTTCCTCGTGCTCGATAATCTCCACTCCCTGGATGGCATACGTTGAGTCGATCGCCATGAAGAAACGCACCCAATTCTTGAAGCCAAGTGTCACTCCCTCGACGACATAACCGACGGGCTTCTCGCCTTCCAGTCCGACAAAGAAGCGGCCGGCATACTTGACGTTGTCCGGATTGCTTGCCTTGATCTGCTTCTTCACCCACTCGTCTTTAATTTCACCGGAACTTGCTGCCATCACGTCGTCAGGGACGGGAAGTGCCGCCACTTCCTTGCCATCCAACTCCAGCTGTGCGAGCTTCTTCCCGGTCAAGTAGATGACCTGCAAATCCTTGCCGTCGCTCTTGAGATAACGGCGCACTTCCTGAATCCTCGCTTGTTGACTCAGCCCGAGCAGGCCGCGAATCATGATTTCCTCGCGCTGGTGCAGGTTGCGCTCCTTCGCCGGCTGGGTCACGAAATACAGGCCACCGAGTATCAAGGCCGCGACCAGACATACGACGGTCAGACCCAGCGCGATAATCACCATTTCGCGCGCGCTCGGTGGCGCCTGATCTACGCTCTTTCCGCTCATGACGGCGCTCCGTCGGCCGTGAGGCGCTTGGGCCTGAACCAGTCGTTCAGCGCCGGGGTGAGTATGTTCATGAGCATGATTGCGTAGCAGATGCCCTCGGGATAGCCGCCCCAATTGCGAATAATGCCCGTCAGCAAACCGATTCCAATACCGAAAACGATCTGGCCTTTGGGTGTGACCGGGCTCGTCACATAGTCTGTGGCCATGAAGAAAGCACCGAGCCACAGACCGCCGGTAAGCATGTAGAGCACTGGCGCCGGAGAGAACGGCGCCATCAAAGCAACACCGACCAGAACACTGAGCGGAATATATAACTTGATGATGCCCTTCCACAGCAGGAAAGCCGCGCCCAGCAGAATCATCAGCACTGAAACTTCACCGATCGAGCCGGCACGCATGCCGAGGAAGAAGTCGAACCAAATCTGGGCACCGTCGGGCACCGCCGCCAGCATTTTCGATAACGCCGCCTGGCCGCCGAGCTTCAGCTGCGTCAGTGCTGTTGCCGCGGAAACAGCGTCAGCCTTGCCCAAAGCGGGAGCTAACCAGCGCGTCGTCATTTCCACCGGAAAAGTGGCCATCATGATGGCGCGGCCGACCAGCGCGACGTTGAAGATGTTATAGCCCAGTCCACCGAACAGGCCTTTGGCAAACACCATCGCCAGCGCACCGCCGATAAAGGGCATCCAAAGCGGAATGGCCGGCGGCAGCGTGTAAGCCAGCAACAGGCCCGAGCAGAATGCCGATCCGTCGGAAACCGTCGACGCGGTCTTGGCAATGCGACAGACCAGGTACTCGGCGGCTACGCAGCCAAGAATCGACGATGCGGTCACGGCGAGCACAGCCCAACCGAATACTGCCCATGCCCACAGCAAGGCGGGAAACAAGGACAGGTTCACCATCCACATGATCTGGGCTGTGGTACGGCCCGAAGCGATGTGCGGGCCGCTGGACAGATGCAGGGTTGGAGTAGCTTCGCTCACTTGGCTTTCCTCTCGTGGCGACGGTAGGCGGCTTTCGCCACCTGCATGAACTGGACCAGCGGCCGGTGTGACGGACAACTGTATGAACAGCAGCCGCATTCAAAGCATTCCTTGATGCCGAATTGCTCGGTCTCCAGTGGACGACCCACCTCCACGTACTGCGATACGCGATTCGGTTCGAGACCCATCGGACAGGCATCGATGCATTCGCCGCAGGAAATGCATGCCTGGTAACGGGTAATGCTGGTTTCAGCCGCGGTCAGGAACAGCAACCCGCTGGCACCCTTGGTCACCGCGACACTGAGGTCGGCAATCGTGCGCCCCATCATGGGGCCGCCGAGGAGAATCTTCACGACCTCGCCCTCATATCCGCCGCAGTGATCAAGGATGTCTTTGGCCGAAGTGCCGATCGGCACCCTGAGGTTCTTTGGCGTCTTGACGCCGCGGCCTGAGATCGTCAGCACGCGTTCCATCACCGGCTTGTTGTTGCGAATCGCATCCAGGCAGGCGATGGCCGTGGCAACGTTCTGCACCACAACGCCGACTGCGATTGGCAAGCCGCCCTTGGGCACCAGACGACCCGTCAACGATTGCACGAGTTGCTTTTCCGAACCCTGCGGGTAGCGCGTCTGCGTGACCGCCACCACCATCTTGACGGGCGGGTCCATCTTTTCCAGTTCAAGCCGAGCTATGGTCTCGCGCATCTTCTCGGCCGCCGGCAGCTTGTTGTCCTCCACGCCGATAACACAGTTCCTGACGCCGATAATCCTGGCGATCAGCCATGAACCGAGCACGACTTTCTCGCTCTCTTCCAACATCAAGCGGTAGTCGCAAGTCAGATAGGGCTCGCATTCCGAACCGTTGATGACCAGCGTATCGACCTTGGCGTCTTTCGGCAGAGTCAGTTTGCGATAGGTCGGAAAGGCAGCGCCGCCGAGCCCGACCACACCGGCGTCGCGAATCCGCTCGAGCATCTGCTCTACCGGCAGCGCTTGCCAGCCAGGCTGCTCGGGAAACTGCGGGTCGTCTTCGGCCGGCTTTGCCTGAATGGTGATCACGGTGTCGTACACCAGGGAAGCGTGCGGGCCGCTCTGCACGCTCTTGACGATGCCGCTGACCGGCGCATGCAGCGAAACACCGCCGGGCACGGTCGCGATGACGTCGCCACGCTTCACCGTGGCAGCGTTGGCCACCACCGGCTCGGCCGAAGGCCCCAGGCTCTGGCTGACAGGCAGGGAAACACTGGCCGGAATGAAGTCCTCGATCGGCAAGTTCTCGGTCAGTTCCTTATGCTCGTCGGGATGGATGCCGCCGCGCGAGAACGTAGGCAGCGCTGAATCGCGCCAGAAGAACAGGTTCATCCTGAGTATCGCTCGCTCAAGCGTTGACGGTTGCGGCTACGCCCTGCGGCGTGACGAAGATGGCCTGTTCGCCGCCTCCTGCCCGAAGAACAGCCTCACGCCTGTGCGTTGGCACCATCAACATCGCCGTGGCCAGGCCATCGGCGGCGACGCCGGTCTTCGCGATAACGGAGACGCTGGACATTGCCGGCGCCGTGCTGCCATCGCGAGTGTTGAAGATATGGGTAAAGGACCCGGCCTGATCGAGGATGGTCCCGTAGCCGCCGGAAGTGGCGATGCATTTGTCTACCACGTCGAAACTAGCCACAGTCTCTTGCCGATCCGCGGGGTTGGCAATGCCGATGCGCCAGGCCGTACCGTCGGGCTTGGCCGATAAGGCGCGGGGCTCGCCCATGTCGACCAGCATGCGCTCGAATCCGTGCGCGCGCAGCACGTCGGTCACTCTGTCAGTAATGTAACCTTGTGCGCCGCTGTTCAGGGTCAGGCTCATGCCCGGGCGGGCAAACGCGATGCGAAGCGTACTGCGATCCACGTCGACTTGGCGCCAGTCGACCAGCGCCAAAGCGGCAGCGCGCGCGCTTGCCGAAGGACCGGCCGGATCCGGGTCAGCCGCCGCGAAGTGCTTGTAATACAGATTCCACAGCGGTTGTACCGTCGGGTCGTATACGCCATCGCTGAGCTGCGCCAAGCTCAGGGCTCGCTCCAACATGGCAATCAGGTCAGCAGGCGCCTCATCCAAACTCCCGTCGCGATTGAGTTGCGAAATGGCACTGTCGGCACGGAACAGGCTGAATACTCGTTCCAGGCGCCTCAGCTCAGCCAATGCGGCGCTGATCGCTTGATGAGCAACGGTTTCGTCGCGATGGTAGAGTTGGATCTCGGCCGGAGCGCCTAGCGCAGTGCCGCGCCAGCGCACAAGACCGGCTTGAGCGCGGCCGGCCGTGAACAGGAGCGGCAAACCAGCAGCAGCGGCAGCGAACATGATAAAGCGACGGCGCGACAGAGCTAGTAGCATGATGGAAACCTCAGCGAATTGGTCATTCAGCCTGACGGAAGAAGCAAAACGCCGTATTGTTGTCCAAACAGGCAGCCAAGTTCCAAAAAATTGAAGCTTGTTTGATCTGCAGCAAGTTCTCACGACAATGTGGTCCTGCGGCCAAAGTGCGGGCTCTCGGTGGCCGAAGGTGTCAGGCAAATCGACCCGTTCGCTGGTTGTCGAGCGCTTCGTAGATCTCCGTGCGGCAGCTTTTCGGCCTGAACGGCCATTGACGGGATGGGGCTTGGTCGGCAGCTCAACTATGCATTGCTGCCGCTCGACGGTTCCAAACGAAAAATTGGGGCAAAGAATTCGAGCGGCTGCTTATCGAAAATCGCTACTCACACTATCGACCCACAGCAGCCGCTCAGGTGGGGGAAAATCGTGGCGGTAAAGGGGTGCGGCTGAAGGATAGGAAATTCCTTCGCGCCGAGGCGCCGAAACGCGCGCGGTGCTGGCGCGTTTCGCTTCGCCGAGCGGCGCTGCTGGGCACTATCGTTCAAGTTCGCGCCTGGAAGGCCGGAATGCAAACGGCGTTATGGCAAATAAAAGTTTGCGTTGCCGTTGGGTTGAGCCGGGGGCTAGTCCGCCAACGCCGCCGCGATCGCGGCCAGCGCCTCGGGGCGGACGCTCATTTCGGTATGTCCGAGTTCCGGAATGACGGTGATCGGAATATCGGTGCGGATCGATTGAAACAGCGGCGCGAATTGGTCGGCGAAAAATAGTTCGTCTGCGCCACCGACCAGCACGGTCATGGGTTTTGTTACTCGGCGGATATTATCGCGAAAATTCGCCATGGCCGCGAAGTTCTGCATGAGCCGGAAGGAATAGTTCGCGACAAACGTCCCGTCGTCGTTCGCGCGAACGGCGAAGGCCAGCACGGGCAATCCGTCAAACCAATGGATCCCGAATTGATTGAGGATCGTCAGCGCAACGATGCGCGGAATATAGGGCACCGCCCACCCGCCGGTGCCGGGGCGGATCGTCGGCGCGTTGTGGGGGAGAGCCGGCGAAATCAGAATATAGCGATCGAACGGGCCGCCATCCGGCGCGCCTGCGATGCGCAGCGCAAACCCGCCGCCCGAGGAAAATCCCATAAGCGTGGCGCGCGCATTCGGCAATTTTTTGCGCAAAAACGCCATCAAATCGGCGATGTCGTCGTCCAATTGCCCGATATAAGCGATATCGCCGTGCGGTCCCGATGCGCCATGGCCGCGCATATCCAATGTGAAGACTGTATATCCCGCGCCCTGCGCGGTCTTGGCGAGCGGATGCAGCGACGCGCTGTGGGCGGACGAACCGTGAACGATGACGGCGAATCGCTCGGCGCCTCCCGGATAGGTGCGATAGGCCAACGGCGTGCCGTCGCGCGCGGCATAGGTTTGCGTCGGCGGAAGGTCGCTGTAATCGACTGCGGCGAAAGGGGCGCCGATGGAGGTTAGTGGCGGAGGCGCCGGTGCCGTTCCGAAAATGATAGCGCCTGCCAATCCGACGATCAGTACGACGAGCGTGACGAGGGCGCCGCGAAGGGCGACGTGGATCTTTCGTTTGGCGGTCATTTGTCCGAACTCGCGGGGAGGAAAGGACGGAACGGCGCACCCCCGGGTGGCGGCATTCAACGGTATCGGCATTTTAGCCCGAACTGGGTAACATCGCGCAAATCTTGATAAAAAGAACGAGGCATTCATGCAAACCAAAATCCCCTGCGTTTTGATGCGTGGCGGCACGTCGAAAGGGCCGTTCTTCAAGGCGTCCGACCTGAAGGATAGGAAATTCCTTCGCGCCCACGCCCCGAAACGCGGGCAGTGCCACCGCTGGTAGCCAAGCATGGCGGAGAGTATCTGGCGCGCGGTGGGAAGTTCGAAGTTCTCACAGGGGATTGGAAGTCGAACCGTATCGTCCTCTTCAAGTGGCCTTGCCGCGAGGCGCTCCGTGCCTTCATGTCTGACCCCGACTATCAGGAGTGGAAGAACCTCCGTGAATCGGTGAGCACGGCCAACAACCGCCTGCTCATTGAGGGTCTGTAGCCGGTAGAACTTGCGAATGTCTGCTTTTGGCCGGCTGTACGCACTCAGCACGTCGTCCGAAAGCCGCCCTTCGCCCAGAAGGAGAACAATCAGATTCCGATCAACAACGAAGGAGTCAGTCATGGAATTCACCGAACATCGGGAACCCTGGAACAAAGGCAAACTGATCGGTCAGAAGCCGCCCCTCAAACCCAAAGACATCTGGGCCATCCGCATTCAACTCCAAAATGGGGGCCGGGCTCGAGACCTGGCGATGTTCAATCTTGCAATCGACAGCAAGCTACGCGGCTGTGATCTGGTCAACCTGCGCGTTCGCGATATCACGCATGGCAATCAGATTCTTGCCCGGGCGATGGTCGTGCAACGAAAGACCCAACGGCCGGTGCAGTTTGAAATAACAGAGTCTACGCGGACCGCTGTCGCAGCATGGATCGACAAGGCGAAACTGAAGCCGGAGCAATGCTTGTTTCCAAGCCGTCTCGCCGACTCGCCCCATGTCTCAACGCGACAGTACGCCCGCATCGTGCATCAATGGGTTTCAGCAATTGGTCTCGATTCCACAATCTATGGCACGCATACAATGCGGCGGACCAAGGCGACGCTTATCTACAAACGGACGAAGAATCTGCGGGCTGTTCAGCTTCTGCTTGGGCACACGAAGCTGGAAAGCACCGTGAGGTACCTTGGGATAGAGGTAGATGACGCTTTGGAGATCTCCGAACAGACCGAAATCTAGCAATCACCCGCCCGGCGGTCGCATAGCTACACCGTGCGACCGCTTTCTGGCATGGATTTCAATACGTGCTCCCGGCCCAAGCCGTCGCTGGCGATTCTTCTCTCAGGCAGACGGTGGGGCGCTCTCGGTGTGTGCTTTCTTCCTATTCTTCCTATTCTTCCTATATTGCGACGTGCTGCTTTACACGTTAATCTAGAATAGACAAAAATAGCACGCGTACGACGAAAGGCTAGACGGAGAGGGCCGTTTCCAGCGCATCGCACTTCGCCAAGTCCGGGAGCGCACGACGAAGTTAGGGCGCAAAGCTATCTTCCTATATCTAATATCTTATCAAATTTCATATTTCCGCTCGGGACAAGATATGAATCGTATCGGCGCTTTCATAACCGTTCTCAGCCTTCTCGGCGGCTGCGCTTCGCGCGGAGCGATGAACTCACTCGATCTCGAGCAAGGCCAGCTACCCCCGCCGAATATTACCCTTAACATTCCCGGCCTCGGACCCTGCACTGACAACCCAGATCGAAGCTTGCGCTTTGATTCCAGCCAGCCGATCAATGTGCTGGTGCACGGCTGCTTCGGCTCATCCGGCGAGTTCCGTGGCCTCGCCCAGGTGCTGGCCTTTCACGGTCAACAGTCGGCCTGTTTTACCTACGATGACCGCGCCAAGCTCACGCATAGTGCTACTGATCTGAGACGCGCAGTCAAGCAACTCGCCGAGCAATCCCGTCTACCACAGATTACTGTGATTGGGCACAGCATGGGTGCGCTAATAGCACGCAACGCCCTGACCGATTCTCTGCACACACCACTACCAAGCGATCCAGCCAATTTGCGTTTGGTGACCATCTCCGGTCCCTTTGCGGGAATCGAGTCGGCTCGAACATGCGGCAAGGTCTGGTTGTACCCGCTCACGCTCGGGTTTGTGCCAGTGAGCTGCTACTTGATTACTGGCCCGAAGTGGGCCGATATAACCTACTCTTCGCGCTTCATCCGCGAGCCTGGGGCATTGGCTCGGCAAGTCATCAGTTACCTGAAGATCGACACCGACGAGCGGGGCTCTTGCCGACGCGAGGAGATCGGGCGCTGCGTAGAGGACGACAATGTTTTCTCGCTGGCCGAGCAGCGTAATTCGCTGGTAGAAACCGATTCGCGGGTCAGGCGAGTGGAGGTGATTGCAGGACATGTCGAGATCGTTGGCGATAAGCGCGTGGCCCCGAAAAAACTGATCGCGATCTTGCAGGATCAGGGTGTACTGCGCTCAACCGCGCCAGGGCGCATGTCGGCTTTCAGCTTACTGCTCTCGCGGATATACCAGGATGATGAATTGCAACAACGGGCGCCCATGTTGGAATGACGTGGGGCCTGGCTGCCCTTCGATCGGCGCGATCAAGGATTCTTGCCCGAGCGGTGTGAGTAGCGATTTTCGATAAGCAGCCGCTCGAATTCTTTGCCGCAATTTTTCGAATGGATCCGTCGAGCGGCAGGAATGCATAGTTGAGCAGCCGTCCAAGCCCCATACCTTCAATGGCCGTTCAGGCCGACAAGCAGAACTTAGAGGGAACTCGCGTCGAGGTCGGCTCCTTAGCCGGTCGCGGTCATCGCAATCGTCTGGGCCGCGAGGGACCGCCGTCGCAGCGTGTGTTACGGAACGGACTTGTGTCGCGCGCCTCGGCTCTCAGCCAGGCGGCGCAGCCTTTCGATCGCCGGTCCCAGCGGGCCGCGCAAGTGGGCCCAGTCCATCGCGTCGAGCGAGTTTTTGACCAGAAGGCCGAGATCGGTGTCGCCGTCGATGGTGAGCCGGCGCGAGAAAAACAGCGTATCCGGATCCTCCAGGCGGCGCGCCAGGCGGTAGTAGTCCGAGGCGCTCGCGCGGATGGTGACCTCGGGCGCGTCGCGCAGCGCCGGCATGAAACCCAGCGGCGTGAGGCGGACGCGAAAATGCAGGCCGGCATCGCTCACCTCGATGGCGACGATGCGGCGCATCAACAGTTGCTTCGCGTCCGCATCCAGGGTCGGCAGGAACAACAGGTTCAGTCCCGCGCACAGCAGCGTCGACGGGGGCCAATGCGGCAGCCGGCTGATCAGTCCGGCGAGGCGGGCGGGCAGCAGCGGAACCGGCTTCGCGGCATTCATGCCGGCGCCCGGTATTCCATGCCGGGCACGCCGTGCCAGTAACCGTTGCAGGGCGGCGCGACGCGCAGTCCGTCCAGCGAGGCGCCGGGCCGGCCGGCGCAGCGCTCGCTGAAGGCGACGATGATGTCCTTCATGTTGCGCGACTGCGGCGACAGGCGCAGCACGTCGACTTCCAGGTCGCGTAACTCCGGTATCGCGTCCGACAGGTCGTACACCAGCGCCGATTGGGTCTGGATGCCGTTCAGGGTCAGGAACGGCGTCTTGTCGCGCGTCTGCAGCGCGAGGCCGTCGGCATCGTCCAGGCAGCGGAACTGGCAGTCGTCCTTGGGCAGATCGTGGTGGCGCGCGGTGAAGCAGCGCGCGGAGAACGCGAGCGGCATGCGGCCGTAGGCGAACACCTCGGTCTCGATCCCCGCCGGGCGCGCCGCCTGCAGTTCGCGCAAGGTGTCGCGCGACAGTTCCAGCGGCAGCACGTAGCGGCTCGCGCCGAGTTCGGCGAACCAGGCCAGGGTTTCGTTGTTGTAAATGTTCAGGTGCGGCCCGGCGACGAAAGGCACGCGGCCCGCGAGCAGGCGCACCGCGCCCACTTCGTTGGCCTCCACCGTGAATTCGCCGTTGGCGGCGATGCGGCGCAGGGTCTTCAGGTCCGATTCGGATTCGATCAGCGCCTGCGAGGACAGCACCACCTGCTTGCCGCTGGCGCTCAAGTCGCGCGCGAGGCCCAGCCAGTCGTCCAGGCGCAGATTGTGCCGGCGCGAGCACACCACTTCGCCCAGGTAGACGATATCGGCGGCGGAGTCGGCGATGCCGGCGTAGAAGGACATCACGGCTTCGCGCGACCAGTAATAGAGCAGCGGGCCCAGGCTGAGCTTCATTTCCATTTCCGGTGATAGGCGCCCAGCGTGTGCTGCTGGCCTTCGGCCATGCGGGCGAGCCCGTTCGCCCAGTCTGCCTGGATGGAAAAGCCGGCCGGATTCTGCGCATAGGCGTCGATCGCGCTGCGCCAGATGCGGGTCACCGCGGCGACATAGGCCGGGCTGCGCTGGCGGCCTTCTATCTTGATCGCCGCCACGCCGATGTTCGCCAGCTGCGGCAACAGCTCCATCGCATTGAGGCTGGAGGGGTCTTCGATGGCGTAATAGGTTTCATCGTCGACGTCGAAGCGGCCTTTGCACAGGGTCGGGTAGCCGGCGTTCTCGCCCGCAGCATAGCGGTCGATCAGGATGCCGTTCAACCGGGCGTCCAGGACGTCGCCATGCTTTTCCCAGCGCACGGCCTTGGCCGGCGAGCATACGCCGCGGGTGTTGGGCGATTCGCCGGTGACGTAGGAGGACAGGGCGCAGCGCCCCTCGACCATCACGCACAGGCTGCCGAAACCGAACACTTCGATCGGTACCGAGGTGTTATTGATCACGTCGGCGACCTGGGCCAGCGAGAGCACGCGCGGCAGCACCGCACGCGAGATGCCGAAGCGCTCATGATAGAAATTGATTGCTTCGTAGTTGGTGGCCGAAGTCTGCACCGACAGGTGCAGCCGCAATTGCGGATGGCGCTCGGCCGCATAGCGCATCAGGCCCGCGTCGGCAAGGATCACCGCGTCTATGCCGAGGTCGGCGGCGCCATCGATGGCGCGCTGCCAGCGCGGCGCGGCCTGGCCCTGGGGAAAGGTGTTGATCGCGAGCAGCATTTTTGCGCCGGCCGCATGGGCGTAGCGCAAACCCTCGCCCGCGCTCTTGGTGTCGAAATTTAGGCCGGCGAAATTGCGCGCGTTGGTCTCGTCCTTGAGGCCCATGTAGACCCAGTCGGCGCCGTTGTCCACGGCGGTCTTGAGCGAAGGCAGGTTGCCGGCAGGGCAGACCAATTCTGGAATGGACATTGTTTGATTCGACCTAGCGGGGCGGCAAAAAGTTCTCGGGTAGCATAGGGTCAGTACTGTAGAGGTCATGCGCCGGAGGGGCTTTGATCTGGGTCAAACAGTCCGGGGCGGATTTGGGCGGTTTTCCCCGGGACCGGGGAGATGCGATAATGCGCCGTAATGAACCGCTCATGCCATGATCCGGCGCTGCCCGCTGTCTCGGACGAAGAAGTCATCGCCGCTACGCGGCTGTGGCTGGCGCGCGCCGTAATCGGCCTCAATCTGTGTCCGTTCGCCAAATCGGTTCAGGTCAAGAACCAGATCCGCTATGCCGTCAGCCAGGCGCAAACGCCCGAGGACTTGCTCGCCGATTTTATCGCTGAGCTGCGCCTGCTACAGGCCGCGGATCCGTCCGACATCGACACCACGCTGCTGGTGCATCCGCAGGTGCTCGCCGATTTCCTCGACTACAACGATTTTCTGGCATTGGCCGATGCCGCAGTCGCGGACGAAGGCCTGGAAGGCGAAATCCAGGTGGCGAGTTTCCATCCGCGCTATCAGTTCGCGGACACCCGGCCGGAGGACATCGAGAACTGCAGCAACCGCTCGCCCTATCCGACGCTGCACCTGCTGCGCGAGGCGAGCATCGCGCGTGCAGTGGCGGTGTTCCCCGATGCCAGCCAGATATTCGAACGCAATATGGAGACGCTGCGCCGCCTCGGCCACGAGGGCTGGCGCGACCTGGGCGTTGCAAAACGCTAGCGGGAAATTTGATCGAGCGCAGCGCCCCAGGACTGCGTAAAATGCGCGACTTTGCTCAATTGACTAGGATATGCCAACGTGAAGAAAACCGACCTGGAAAAAAACAAAGCACTGAAGCTTAAAAGCGGCGTGAACCGCTTCGGCACGCCTGGCCGTTTCGGCAAGGATGCGGGCCTCGTCATGGAACGGCGCGAACAGCGCAAACTCGACCAGGCGCTAGGCCTGGTGCCCTTCGCGGTCAAGCTCAACGGCGATCTGGTGAAACAGGTCCAGACCCTGGCGCAGGAGCGCAACACCGGCTTGAACGAATTGGTGGCCGAACTGCTGAAAAAAGGCCTGGAAAGCTAATTTCTCGAATTGCCGCCGGCGGATGGCGCCTTGACCAGGGCCAGATCCACCTGCACCCGGTCTTGCGCATCGCCCAGCCAGACCTGTTGTTCCTGGATGGTGCAATGTAATTGCATGTTGCGCCGCGCGAGCTTCGCCAGCGCCTGGCTGGCGGCCGCCGGCACCGAGACCACGGACAGATTGCCGCAGCGCGCCAGCTTCGCTCCGTTCTGATCCCACCAGATAGCGGCGCCATGGCCGCCGTAGTTGTAGATTACGACCTGGCGCGCGCGGCCGCAGGCCCGGCGTATGCGCTTCTCATCGGGCAGCCCGACGTCGATCCAAAGCTCGATCGTGCCGGTCAGATCCTTCTGCCATAAATCGGGCTCGTCGTCGGCGCTCAGCCCTTTGCCGAAGGCCAGCGTCTCGCTTGCCTGCAGCGCATAAGCGAGCAGGCGCACCATCATGCGCTCGTCGGTTTCAGAAGGGTGGCGCGCAATGGTGAGCGCGTGCTCATGGTAATAATTGCGATCCATGTCCGCGATTTGAAGCTCGGCTTTGAATATGGTTGCCTTGAGGGCCATGGAAGCGCTTTTTTGCAGTGAATTAAATGAAAACGGGGGCGCGCGCCCCCGTTTGGTCTGGACCGGTTACGACCTGCGGCCGGCTTACTCGACCTTGGCCTTGGCGCGCAAATCCGCAACCGCCTTCTCGAACATCGCTTCCTGCAGGCGCTGCTCCAGCTTCGGCTTGACCTCGGTGTACTCTGGAAATTTGGCCGGGCGCACGTCGTCGAGCATGATGACATGCCAGCCGAACTGGGACTGCACCGGCGTCTCGGTGTATTTGCCTTTCTCCAGTTTCACCATGGCGTCAGAGAAGGGCTGGACGAAACCGCCCGGCAGATTCCAGTCCAGGTCGCCGCCGTGGTCCTTGGAGCCGGGGTCCTTGGAGACTTTTGCCAGGTCCGCGAACTTCTCGCCTTTCTTCAGCTTTTCGATGATTTCCTTTGCCTCGGATTCTTTTTCCACCAGGATGTGGCTCGCCTTGTACTCCTTGTCGCCCATCTGCGTTTTGATCTTTTCGTACTCGGCCTTCAGGGCTTCTTCGCTCACCGGGTGATGCTTGAGGTAATCGTTACGGAAGGCCTGCACCAGGATGTTGGTGCGCGCGAGCGCGATTTGCGCCACGGTTTCCGCGCTCTTGGCGAGGCCTTTGCGGTCGGCTTCCTGCGCCAGCACTTCCAGCGTGACCAGACGATCGCGAATCGCTGAGCGCAGTTCGGGAGAGTCTTTCTGCCCCTGTGCCTCCTGGGCGTGCACGATGGCATCCACCCGGGTCTTGGGAATGGCGATGCCGTTGACGGTCGCGATCTTGGCGCTTGCGCCTGTGGCTTGCGCCAGCGCCAGGCCCGGCAGCGACAGCGCGATGACCAGAGCCAGAGTCAGACGGGAGAGAGTGGGCTGCATAGGTGTTCCTCTGTTTTGACTACGGTTGTGAAAAGTCGTTGGATTCCCCCGGCGCGTAGGCGCGGATGGCGAGGGCATGGATTTGTTGCTGCATCATGGACCCCAGCGCCGTATAGATCAGGCGGTGGCGTGCGACGGTGTTCTTGCCGGAGAACTGCGGCGACACGATGGTCAGTGAAAAATGGCCGCCGCCGCCTTTTGCGCCTTCATGTCCGGCGTGCAGGGCGCTGTCGTCGGTCAGTTCCAGGCGGCTGGGTTGCAGTGCGGCCAGCTTCTGCTCGATGGCATGTGCGACGTTCACGCGCGCCTCACTCGGTGTCTTTCTGTTCCACGTACTTGGCCAGGAACACCCCCTGCCCGATGACGAATGCCAGCATCAGGCCCATGCCGCCGAACAGCTTGAAATTGACCCAGGTATCGGTGGGGTAGTTGAAGGCGACGTAGAGATTGAGAAAACCCATGCAGGCGAAAAATCCGGCCCAGCTCAAATTGAGTCGGCTCCAGGCCGGGTCCGGCATCTGAATCTGCTCCCCGAGCATGGTGCGTATCAGGTTCTTGTGGAAAATGAGCGCGCTCCCGGTCAGGACGGTCGCGAACATCCAGTACAGCACCGTCGGCTTCCACTTGATGAAGGTTTCGTCGTGCAGCAGCAGGGTGGCGCTGCCGAACACGACGATGATGCCCAGACTCACCCACAGCATCATGTCTATCTTGCGGCCGCGCAGCCATAGCCAGCCGATCTGGGCAAAGCTCGCGGCGATCGCGACCCCAGTGGCGACATAGATCCCCTGCAGCTTGAAGGCGATGAAAAACAGGATGATCGGAAATAAATCGAACAGAAATTTCATGGGCGTGGATTATAGCAGGCTGGGGCGCGCGTACCGGCCTGATTCGACAGCGCAAAGTGCCCAGTGGCAAGACCCGTAACCGCGCCGGTTTGCCCCCGGATTAATCCGCGCAAGCCATTGACGTAAAAGTCTATTTTTCAAGTTTTAGCGACGCGGAATTAATGCAGTAGCGCAGCCCGGTGGGCGCGGGGCCGTCATCGAACACATGCCCGAGGTGGGCATCGCACCTGGCGCAGGTCGCCTCGGTGCGCCGCATGAGGTGGCTGTAGTCATCGCTTGTGTTCACCGCGGCCGGCGAAACCGGTTGCCAATAGCTGGGCCAGCCCGAGCCGGAATCGAATTTGTGCGTGGAACTGAACAGCGGCGCGCCGCAGCAGACGCAGTTGTAGCTGCCCGCATCCTTGCATTCGTTGTACTTGCCGCTGAACGGGCGCTCGGTGCCTTTGCGGCGCGTGACTTGGTACTGCTCGTCGCTGAGCTGCTTGCGCCATTCGGCATCGGGTTTTGCTATCTTCTCAGTCATCGGGCTCTCGCTTCTCCACTCGGGTGTGACCCGTATCGGCCGGTTGGACAGGCAAAATCATACATGGTTGCAAGCAGAACAAAATTTCGTTGTCGAGCAGCTACAATAGGCCGATTCCATAGCGAGGAGCAGCAGCATGCCCATGGTCAAGATGGTCGAATACGATGGTGCGCCGTCCGAAGTCAAAGCCGTTTACGCGGACATCATGGCAACGCGCAACAGCGATTGGGTCAATAATTTCTGGAAGACCCTGGCAAGCCATCCGCCCACCCTCAGGCGCATCTGGGCCGGGGTGAAAGAGGTCATGAGCCCAGGCAGGCTGGATGCGCTCACCAAGGAGATGATCTACGTCGCGGTAAGCGCCAGCAACAACTGCGAGTACTGCATTCACTCCCACATCGCCTCGGCGCGGGCCAAAGGCATGACCGACGAAATGCTGGGCGAGTTGCTGGCAGTCGTGGGCATGGCCAACCAGACCAACCGGCTCGCCAACGGTTATCAGGTCCCCGTAGACCTGCAGTTCAAGCCCCCGGCTTGAAGTTCATTTCAAAATGACGAGAACTGGCTTTTCGTTCGTGCCGGGTTTGTCAAAAACCTTGCGCGCTACGCGCGCCAACCGTGATGTCTGTTCGGATGGAAAGCATCCGCACAGACATCACGGTTATGGGTAAGAACAGGGAAAGGGTTGGGTTTTATTCAAGATCGCCGATTGCATGCGGATAGTTTCATCATCCGCATGCAATCGGCGATCGGCACGGACGGATTTATCGTCTGTGCAAAGTCTGGCTAACTCATATCGCGACCGTTTCTTAGGGAGAAGGAAGGGCGCTGCCGTCTCCAGGCGTGGTGTTGGTCCGGGTGCGGCGTTAGCACGCCAAGGTCGAATTCAGCCCTGGCGATAGTCGCGTATGCGCTGTTTCAGCCCCGGCTCGAGCGCGGAGCGTACCAGATCGGCCAAATCCGCTGCACGGGTATCGCTTACCGTCGCCGCGTGCAGCCTGGCGGCCGCCGCAGGCGAGAGCTGCTGCGCTTCGGCAGCAGCGCGCTCGACGCATGCCTGCCACGCCGGCGGCGCTGCGATCTCGCGCAAAAAGCCGATGCGCAAAGCCTCTTGCGCATCGAAGGTCTTGCTCGACGCCAGCAGCGCACGCGCGGCATCGCCGCCGATGCGCGCCGCCAGCCGGCGCGTGCCCAGTTGCAGTCCGAACCTGAGCCCGGGCATGCGGAACGCCGCGTCGGGCGCGGCGATGCGGCCGCCGCAGGCGAGAACCAGGTCGACGCCGGCGCCAAACGATTTCCCCTGCGCCAGTGCCAGCGTGGCGAAAGGCGCGTGGTATAGGGACTGCAGCAAGGTCTCGATGCGCGCGAAACGCAGCAGCAGATCGCCTTCGCTTGCGGCTTCGAAGCCGCTGAAATCGAAACCGGCACAGAAATGCCGGCCCGCGCCCTTCACCACCAGCAGCCGGGTGCCGTCGCGATGCGCGGCCTCGACTGCGGCGCAGAGCGCGTCGACCAGGTCGGCGTCTAGCGCGTTCGCCTTGTCCGGGCGGTTGAGGGTCAGCGTGGCCACAGCGGCGCTGTGTTCGATCAGAAGTTCGGGGCTCATTTGCGATGCGCGCCAGGTGCTTTGGTGATTCGGGCGGCATTTGTTTCGGCCGCAGCGAGGTTGCAGCCTTAGAATATCACTCCTGCCCGATGCAACCGACGGAGTTTGGCGATGGAGTTGATCTATGTAGTCAGCATGAGCGCGGTGGCGGTGAGTGCGATCACCGGGGTGCTGGAAGCGGGGCGCAAGCCCATGGACCTGTTCGGCGTGGTGCTGGTGGCGCTGACCTCGGCCCTGGGCGGGGGAACGATACGCGACCTGCTGCTCGAGCGGCCGGTATTCTGGGTGGCGGACCAGACCTATCTGGTTGCCGCCATCGCCGCAGGCGTTGCGACTTTCGTGCTGGTGCGCCTGGCGCGCCTGCCGGCCAATCTGTTCCTGGTGCCGGATGCGCTCGGGCTGGCCCTGTTCACGGTCGTCGGTACCCAGGTCGCGCTCACCCTGGGCGCGCCCTGGTTCGTCGCGACTTTTCTCGGCGTGGTCACCGGTGTGTTCGGCGGCGTGCTGCGCGATATCCTGTGCAACGAAGTGCCGCTGGTTTTCAGCGGCGAACTGTATGCGACCGCGTCCTGGGCGGGCGCCATGGTGTTCGTCGCCTTGCTGCATGCGGGACTCGCCGGATCGATCGCGAGCTTGCTCGCCATGGCCTCGATCTTCCTCACCCGCATCGCCGCCATACACTGGCATCTCACCCTGCCGAGTTTTACCGCCAGGACCTGAGACTCTGGCGCCGGCCGGGAGCCTGGCCGATACGGCGGCGTGATTGGCGTCGCAGGGAATGAAAGGGCTTGCGCGCTGCGCGCGCCAACCGTAAATTCGGCACGGATATGAAGCGCATCCGTGCCGAAATTACGGTTACGGATAAAAGCGACAATGGCCTGGGTTTACTTACGAGATCGTCAATTGCGCGCGGATGTGCTTTTCATCTGCGCGCAATTGACGATCCGCGCGGACGGTTTCTCGTCCGCGCAACCAGCGCAATCCTGCAAAAAATATGTGGCCCGATATGAGTCGCTGCGTGTATTAGGGTCAATACGTCTCCACGTGATAGCGGCTGGCCGCCTTGAGTTCCGGCAGCAGGCGCGACCAGTCCAAGCCGTGATTGCGGCAGACATCGGCGAAGGCCTCGTCCACGCCGGCTTCCATGGCTTTCAGGCCGCAGATGTAGATGTAGCTGTTCTCGTCCTGCAGCAGGCGCGCGAGCTCAGCGCCTTGCGCGCGGATCAGATCCTGTACGTACTGTTTCGGTTGGTCCGGCTGGCGCGAGAACGCCAGGTTTACCTTGATCAGTTCCTTGGGCAGCTTCGCGAGCGGCCCGCAGTAGGGCAGTTCTCCCGGCGTGCGTGCGCCGAAGAACAGCCACAGTTCGCCGCCTTCCTTCCGACCCAGGCGCCGGCGGCGGCGCTCGGTCATGGCGCGCATCGGTGCCGAGCCCGTGCCGGTGCAGATCATGATGATGCTAGCCCCCGGGTGGTTGGGCATGAGGAAGCTTGCGCCGTAGGGGCCGACCACATTGACCTGCTCGCCTTTTTTCAGGTCGCACAGGTAATTGGAAGCGACGCCGCGCACGGGCAAGCCGTCGCGATCCGCGGTGACGCGCTTCACCGTGAGCGCGAGGTTGTTGAAGCCGGGACGTTCGCCGTCACGCGGACTGGCGGTGGAGTAAAGCCGGATGTGATGCGGCTTGCCATAAGCATCCGTTCCCGGCGGAATGACGCCCAGGGATTGGCCCTCCAGCACGGGAAATGCGGTCGCGCCGAAATCGAGCACGATGTGGTGGATTTCGTTCGAGGTATCCGCGGCCGTCAGGCGGTAGTTGCCGGCCACGGTCGCCGTTGCCGGGTGCGCCAGCGTGTAAAGATTGAGATAGGGATGGGCGGCCGACCACGGCGGTGCGGCCGGCCCGCCCTGGCCCTGGGTCGCGATGTCGGTGATGCGTTGCACTTCCTCGGGCAGCGCATCGCCTCCCGCGATCTCGGGGGCCGTGTCCGGCGGCAGCGCGTCCCAGGAAAACTGCTCGGCCAGGGCGAACGGCTTGGCCACCTGGCGCCAGTTGTCGATGGCGCCGGTGGGGCAGGGCGAGATGCAGTCGTTGCAGAAATTGCACAGTTCGAACTTGACCACGTAATTGCGGCCGTCGTGCGTGACTGCATCGACCGGGCATGCCTCCTCGCAGGTATTGCAGCGGATGCAAATCTCCGGATCGATGAGGTGCTGGCGTTTGAGTTCGTTCGGCACATTCATCTCGCTCACCTCGTCGCCAATTTGGGGGATATACAAGGGGGCGCGCCCCCTCGTATCCGAGGCTCCGGATCGATGAGGTGCTGGCGTTTCAGTTCGTTCGGCGCATTCATCGCTTCATCTCATCGCGGTCATTAGTTGAAGCGCACGTACTCGTAATCCGCCGGCTGGTTGTTGATGCCGCGCGCGGGCGGCGCGATCCAGTTGGCGAACTTGCCGTGCTCCGCCACGCGCCCCATGAGCGAGCAGACGTAGGCGCGGTCTTCTTCCGTCGGCAGCCAGGCAGCGTGTGAGCGTGTCCATTCGGCTTCGGAGAGGATTCTTCCGTCCGGGCTGATGTGGTGCTCGGTGAACAGACCGATGCGGCGGTGGAAACCTTTGTGCGGCAGCGTGAAGCGGAAGGCGATGCCGGCTTTCTCCGGAATCCGGTTCCAGCGGTTGACGCCGGACTGCACGTCGGCGACCCAGTCGTCGCGCAGGCGTTCGTTCAACGCCGTCAGCGCCGGGGCATGCTTGACGACGATCTGGCTTCCGACCACCTCCATGTACGGGTACTCGGAGCCGTGCAGTTTGTGGTCGTCGGTGAGTTTGGTTTCCTCGAAGCGGCCTTTGATGCCGTTGGCGTAAGCCGACGCGGCGTTGGACGAGATTTCGGAACCGTACAGGTCGCTGGTGACGCTGTAGTGGAAATTCAGGTATTTCTGCAGCGTGGGCAGGTCGATCACGCCGAGGCCGCGCAGTTTCGCCGCGTCCTCCGTTTTGTGCTCTATCATCGCGTCGCAGGTGCGCTGGATGATGCGGGCGATGCCGGATTCGCCGACGAACATGTGGTGCGCTTCCTCGGTCAGCATGAAACGGCAGGTGCGCGACAGCGGATCGAAGCCGGATTCTGCCAGCGCGGCCAATTGGAACTTGCCGTCGCGGTCGGTGATGAAAGTGAACATGAAGAACGACAGCCAGTCCGGCGTCTTCTCGTTGAACGCGGTGAGGATGCGCGGATTGTCGGCGTCGCCCGAGCGGCGCGCGAGCAGCGCCTCGCCCTCTTCGCGGCCGTCGCGGCCGAAATGGGCGTGCAGCAGATAGACCATGGCCCAGAGGTGGCGGCCTTCCTCGACGTTGACCTGGAACAGGTTGCGCAGATCATAAAGGGAAGGGCAGGTGAGCCCCAGGTGGCGCTGCTGTTCCACCGAAGCCGGCTCGGTGTCGCCCTGGGTGACGATGATGCGGCGCAGTGTCGAACGGTACTCGCCCGGGACTTCCTGCCATGCCGGCTGGCCCATGTGCTCGCCGAAATTGATCTTGCGCTCGGGTTCGGCCGGCGCGAGGAAAATGCCCCAGCGGTAGTCCTTCATCTTGACGTAGTCGAAATGCGCCCAGCCCTTGGGCTCGACGCTGACCGCGGTGCGCAGATAGACGTCGAAGTTGGTCGAATCGTCCGGACCCATTTCCGACCACCAGTTGAGGAAGCCCGGCTGCCAGTGCTCCAGCGCGCGCTGCAGCGTCTTGTTGTTGGACAGGTCGACGTTGTTGGGTATCTTTTCGCTGTAGTTGATGGACATGGTGTTCTCCTAGATCCGTTCCCAGTTGAATTTCGCTCTCGTGCCGGAGCCAAAAACCTTCAGCGCCCCATGTTCCCCGACCGCGTTGGGGCGGTTGAATATCCAGTTCTGCCACGCCGACAGGCGCGCAAAAATCCGCGTCTCCATGGTTTCGGCGCCGGTGAACCGCAAGCTCGCCTCCATGCCGGTGAGCGCGTCGGGCGAAAGGCTGGTGCGCTCCTCCATCGCGATGCGCAGTTCCTCCTCCCAGTCCAGATCGTCCGGGGTGAACGTGACCAGGCCGAGTTCGGCCGCGTCGTGTGCGTCGAGCTTCTCGCCGATGACCTGGCGCGCAGCGTCGACCGGTTCGGACCGCTCGCAATAGCGCGTCGCCAACCGGGTCAGCCGGTTCACCATCGGATAGGTGCCGAAGTTGAGTTCGCTCAGGGCGATGCGCGGTGCCGCGTCCGGCGCGTCGGCCAGTTGCAGCATGAAGCTGCGGTCCGCGGCGAGGGCCAGTTCGGCCAGGGTTCCGGCGAAGCAGGATTCCTGGTCGATGATGGCGAACAGGGTGCGCGAGGTCACGTCCAGCCGCGCCAGCGTGCGCCGCAGCAGGCCCAGGGTTTCGCGCACGAGCCAGTGCGCGCGGTGCTGGGCGAGGACGGCGTCCACGGCGAGCACGCTGTCGATGTCGCCGCGGGTTTTCAGTTGCCAGGTGCCGATTTCAATTTCGTTGGTGCGCAGCATGAGAATAGCGTCGTCCAGTTCGCGCGCCATCTGCAGCGGCCACCAGGCGACGCCGGCTTTGAGGATGCCTTCGATCGACTCGGGCTGGGCGTGTTTCGGCCCGCAAACGGTGAGCGTCGCGCTGCGGGTCGCGCGATCGACCACGGCGTCCACGTATTCATAGTGGTAGCCGAGCGCATCGATGGTGCAGTTGAGTGGGGTGAGGGCAACGCCCTTCGCTGGCTGCGGCTGCCCGCTCGTGGCGGCGAGGCGCTCGGCATGCTCTTTCACGGCCTGGGCGAAGGCCTGGGGCTTCGCGCTGTGATCGATCAGCCCCCAGGCCTTGGCGCGGTCGGCGCGCACGCCTTCGGTGGTGGTGCAGAACACGTCGGCCAGGTCGCGCCGCACTTTTCGCTTGTCGGTGACGCGCGTCAGGCCGCCGGTGCCGGGCAGCACGCCCAGGAGCGGCACTTCGGGCAGGCTCACCGCGGAGGAGCGGTCGTCTATCATCAGGATCTCGTCGCAGGCGAGCGCGACTTCGTAGCCGCCGCCGGCGCAGGCGCCGTTCACCGCGGCGAGGAACTTGAGGCCGTCATGGCGGCTGGAGTCTTCCATGCCGTTGCGCGTCTCGTTGGTGAATTTGCAGAAATTCACTTTCCAGCCGTGGCTGGACTGGCCCAGCATGTAGATGTTGGCGCCGGAGCAGAACATGCGTTCGCGCGCCGAGGTAAGCACCACGCAGCGTACTTGCGGATGCTCGAAGCGGATGCGGTTCACGGCGTCGTACAGCTCGATGTCCACGCCGAGGTCGTAGGAGTTGAGCTTCAGCTTGTAGCCGGGCTTGATGCCTTTGTCCTCGTTCACGTTCATGGCGAGCGTGGCGACGTTGCCCTCGACGCTCAGGCGCCAGTGGGCGTAGCGATCCGGATGGGTGTCGAAGCGGATAAGGTCGGGGCTTGTTGCATTGGTCATGGGTTTGTTCTCCGGGTTTAAGCTGCAACCGCTTTGCGTAACTGCTGCAGGCTTTGTTCGATGCTCTTGTGCGCGGTATCGATGGTCACGTCGGCGCGGCCGTACAGCGCGTTGCGGCCGCGCAGGATGCGGTGCAGATCCTGCATCGCTTCGCGGTTTCCCGTCATCGGCCGGGTGTCGCCCTGCGCCACCACGCGCGCCATGTGCTCTTCGGGCTGGGCCTTGAGCCAGACCGTGCGGCAGGTCGAGAGCAACAGATCGAAGGTGCCGGGCTCGGATACGATGGAGCCGCCGGTGGCGATGACCGCGCGCGCGTTGCGCTTGATCACGTTCTCGAGACAGCGCCGCTCGTAGCGGCGATAGCCGGCCTGGCCGTAAAGCAGGAAGATTTCCGACAGACTGGTGCCCGCCTCGCGCTCGACTTCGCGGTCGAGTTCGATGAAAGGAAGCTCGAGCGCTTTCGCCAGGCGGCTGCCCAGCGTGGATTTGCCCGCGCCGCGCAGGCCGATGAGGGCGATGCGTTGCATGCGGTCGCTATGCGCGGTGCCGTAATCGCGCAGCAGCTGCGAGCGGACCAGGGGAAGCTTCTGTGCCGGCAGGCGCTGCAGAAATTGCCAGATCAGCGCGAGTTCCGCCGGCTGCTCGGCCCCTTGCTGCAGGAATTCGGTCAGCGACAGATTCAGCGCGGTGGCGATGCGCTGCAACAGCAGCACGGAAACGTTGCCCTGCCCGGATTCGAGCTGGGCGAGATAGCGCTCGGAGACGGCCGCGTCCTGCGCCAGACTCCTGCGCGTCATGCCGCGGCGCGCCCGGGCGTCGCGCACGCGCTCGCCCAGCGCGTGCAGGAAAGCTTCGTCGGCCGCGGCCGACGAGCGTGTTTTTTGCGGGGTTTCGCGTGCGCCCATCGTGGTTAAATGGTGACCTGCATTATAATGCTTGAATAAAAATGGTCAGGCATTATAATGCAGTTTCGCGAAATAGCAAGCGGCCGAGGGTAGAATAAAACACCAATCAAAAGAGGAGGAGTTATCATGAAAAAATCATTGCGCATCCTGCTGGCGCTGTCACTGGCCGGCGCAGTCACATCGGCGCTGGCGGACATCACCGTCGGCGTGAACTTGTCCACCACCGGTCCGGCCGCGTCGCTGGGCATACCGGAAAAAAACACCATCGCGCTGCTGCCGACGACTATCGCCGGGCAGAAAGTGAAATATGTGGTGCTGGATGATGCTACCGATCCGACGGCCGCGTCCAAGAACGCGCGCAAGCTGGTGTCCGAGGACAAGGCCGACGTGATCATCGGTGCGAGCACCACGCCGACATCTATGGCAACGCTGGAGGTGGCGGCAGAAACCAAGACGCCGATGATTTCTTTGGCGCCATTCGCGCCCGCGCCCGACAAGGCTGCATGGGCATTTCAGATGCCGCAGGATTTCGGCATTATGGCCAACGCTATCGTTGGACACATGGTGGCCAACGGCGTAAAGACTGTGGGCTTCATCGGCTACAGCGACGGCTATGGCGAACTCTGGCTGCAGGTAATGAACAGCTTTACCGCCGCAAAAGGCATAAAAATAGTCGATGTCGAACGCTTTAACCGTACCGATACCAGCGTTACCGGGCAGACGCTCAAGATCATGAGCGCCAAGCCGGATGCGGTGCTGGTCGTGGGTTCGGGTACGCCAGCGGCAATGCCGCAGGCGGCCCTGGTCGAGCGCGGCTACAAGGGGCATATCTACCAGACCCACGGCGTGGCCAATAAGGACTTCCTGCGCGTAGGCGGCAAGGACGTAGAAGGCGCAGTGCTGCCGGTAGGGCCCGTCCTGGTGGCGGAGCAGTTGCCCAACGACAACCCGAGCAAAAAAGTCGCGTTGAACTATATCAAGGTTTACGAGGCGAAATATGGCGTCGACAGCCGTAACTCCTTCGGCGCACACGCCTGGGATGCCGGATTGGTGCTGCAGGCAGCGATTCCCGCGGCCCTGAAAAAAGCCAAACCCGGCACGGCCGAGTTCCGCGTCGCACTGCGCGATGCGATCCAAAACGTAAAGGAACTGCCTGCGGACCATGGCGTATTCAGCTTTTCCGCGAATGATCATCGAGGCTTGGACAGCCGCGCTGTCGTGATGGTACGCGTCGAGAAAGGGACCTGGAAGCTGTTGCACTGACATCTGCTGCCAGCTGAACGCAGAGGCCGACACCAGGCCGCGGGAGCTGGCGGCCGGTTCGGGCGGTTGAAAAACAGGCTGCCAGGCCGCGTCTTCCGCGGCTTGGCGGGCTGTCGGTTGAGGAGGCGCACCATGACAACGCCGATGCAATTTCAGCAGTTGGTCGCGCCGGTCGCGCGCTATGCGCAGGGTCGCGCGCTGGATGCCGCGCTGCAGGCTGATCTGAATCAGAAATTTCCTGCCGAAAGCGAAGCGTTTCGCCTGATCCGCGAAGCCTGCCACGCGGGCATCGCCGCCGGCTGGCTGTGCCGCGAGGGCGATGCGAGGCGGCGCTACGGGCGAATTTTCGAGCCGGGCGAGGCGACGCATGGATTCAGCGTCGACGTCGTCGATATCACCGACCTGGTGGGCAATCATCACCGCCATCCGACCGGCGAAATCGACATGATCATGCCGGTCACGCCGGACGCAAAGTTCGACGACTATGGGGCTGGCTGGCTGGTGTATGCTCCGGGCTCGGGGCATCGCCCTACCGTAACTGCGGGCCGCGCCCTGATTTTGTACCTCTTGCCCGAGGGCAAGATCGAATGGACCTAAAGGAGCGAGGCATGCAGGGACTGTCATCGGCTGACCAGAGCGTCAGCCCACCCATCGTAAGAATCCCGCGCGACTTCAACGCCGCGCACGACCTGATAGAACGCAATCTGCGCGCCGGGCGCGCGGGCAAGACCGCATTCATCGACGACGCCGGCAGCATTACCTACGGCCAGTTGTCCGAGCGCGCCAACCGTGCGGCCAATGCCCTGAAAAGCCTGGGCCTGGGGCTGGAAGACCGCATCATGCTGGCGCATCTGGACACGGTGGATTTCCCCAGCGTGTTCCTCGGCGCGATCAAGGCGGGCATCGTGCCCATCGCCGGCAACACCCTGCTGACCACGACCGACTACGAGTTCATGCTCAACGACAGCCGCGCCAAGGCGCTGGTGGTGTCGGAAGCTTTGCTGCCCACCTTCGCGCCGCTGCTGGCGGACGCCGCCGCCAAGCTGCCGTTCGTGGAGCATGTGATCGTGTCGGGCAAGGATGCGCACGGGCAGCTGTCGCTGGCGCAGTTGATGGCCCAGGCGGGAACCGCCTGCGCGCCGGCGGCGACCACCTGCGACGACGCCTGCTTCTGGCTTTATTCTTCCGGATCGACGGGCATGCCCAAAGGCACGGTGCATATGCACTCGCACCTGATCCAGACCGCCGAGCTCTACGCCCGGCCGGTGCTGGGCATACGCGAAGACGACCTCGTGTTCTCGGCGGCGAAACTGTTCTTTGCCTATGGCCTGGGCAATTCGCTGACGTTTCCGATGTCGGTCGGCGCTACCGCCATCCTGATGGCCGAGCGGCCGACGCCGGCGAGCGTGTTCCAGCGCCTGACGCAGCACCAGCCGACGATTTTCTACGGCGTGCCCACGCTGTATGCGGCGCTGCTCGCCAGCCCCGACATCCCCCGGCCGGAAGCGCTCAATCTGCGCATCTGCACCTCGGCGGGCGAGGCGCTGCCGGCCGACATTGGCGAGCGCTGGACCAAACATTTCGGCGTGGAAATTCTGGACGGCATCGGCTCGACCGAGATGCTGCACATCTTCGTGTCCAACCGGCCGGGCGAGGTGCGCTACGGCACGACCGGCAAGGCCGTGCCGGGATACTTCTTGCGCGTGGTGGACGATGCCGGCAACCAGGTGAAAACCGGCGAGATCGGCGAGCTGCAGATCAACGGTCCGACCAGCGCAGCCTGTTACTGGAACAACCGCGCCAAGAGCCGCGCCACCTTCATGGGCGACTGGACGCGCAGCGGCGACAAGTACACCGTGGACGCGGCGGGCTACTATACCTATTCGGGCCGCACCGACGACATGCTCAAGGTCGGCGGGATTTACGTCTCGCCGTTCGAAGTCGAAGGCGCATTGCTGTCCCATCCGGACGTGCTCGAGGCGGCGGTGATCGGGCAGGCGGACGAGGACCAGCTGATCAAACCCAAGGCCTATATCGTCACCAAGGCGGGCGTCACGGCCGACGCCGCGCTGGCCGAGAAACTGCAGCAGCACGTGAAGGCCAAGCTCGCGCCGTACAAATATCCGCGTTGGGTGGAGTTCGCGAGTGAACTGCCGAAAACGGCGACCGGGAAAATTCAGCGTTTCAAACTGCGCGCCAAGTCGCAGACCTAGAATCAGCAGTCAACATCCAACCGAGGAGATCGACATGAGCAAGAACCAAGCGTTTGACCGGCGCGCGTTTCTGAAAACCGCAGCCGCCGTCGCGGGCGTCGCCAGCCTGCCGAATTTCGCCTTCGCGCAGGGCGCGAAGATCAGGATAGGCATGATGCTGCCCTACACCGGCACGTATGCGCAGCTGGGCGTGGCCATCACCAACGGATTCAAGCTGGCGGTGGCGGAATCGGGCGGCAAGCTGGGCGGGCGCGAGATCGAGTATTTCACCGTCGACGACGAATCCGATCCGTCCAAGGCGACCGACAACGCGAATAAGCTGGTCACGCGCGACAAAGTGGATGTATTGATCGGCACGGTGCACTCCGGCGTGGAGATGGGCATCGTGAAGGTCGTGCGCGAGTCCGGCACGCTGCACATCAATCCCAACGCGGGTGCGGGCGCCGCCACCGGCGCCCTGTGCGCGCCGAACATTTTCCGCACCTCGTTCACCAACTGGCAGCCGGCCTATCCGATGGGCAAGGTGCTGGCCGACCGCGGCATCAAGAAAGTGGTCACGCTTACCTGGAAATACGGCGCGGGCGAAGAGGCCATCGAAGGCTTCAAGGAAGGCTTCACCAAAGCCGGTGGGACGGTCGTGAAGGAATTGTACCTGCCGTTCCCGAGCGTCGAATTCCAACCGCTGCTGACCGAAATCGCCTCGATCAAGCCCGACGCGGTGTTCGTGTTCTTTGCCGGCGGCGGCGGGATCAAGCTGATCAAGGACTGGAAGGCAGCCGGTCTGAAGGGCAAGATCGGGCTGTTTGGTTCGGGTTTTCTCACCGACGGCATACTCGAGGCACTGGGCGACGAGGCCGAGGGCATCGAAACCACGCTGCATTACGGCGACGGCATCGAGACGCCGAAAAACAAGACCTTCCGCCTGAATTACGCCAAGACCTACAAACTGCAGCCCGACGTCTACGCGGTGCAGGGCTACGACGCCGGCCTGCTGCTCGCTGCCGGACTCAAGGCGGTTAAAGGGGACATGAGCAAGAAGAAAGAGCTGTATGCCGCGATGGAGAACGTCAAGATCGACAGTCCGCGCGGTGCCTGGACCATGTCCAAGGCACACAACCCGATTCAGGACATCTACCTGCGCAAAGTAGTGGGCAAGGAGAACAAGGTGACGGGCGTGGCGCACAAGGCGCTGTCCGATCCGGCGCGCGGCTGCAAGATGGGCTGACGCAAGAGGCTGCGGACTGCTCCTGCGAATGCAAAGGCCGGCGCAAGCCGGCCTTTGTTTGACTGTTCGCGCTTCCCGCTTCACACTTCAGCCGGACTATGGACGCAAACACTTTCCTGATCCAGGTGCTGAACGGCATCCAGTACGGCCTGCTGCTGTTTCTGGTGGCAAGCGGCCTGACGCTGATCCTCGGGATCATGGGCATCATCAATCTGGCCCACGGCACGTTCTACATGGTGGGCGCTTATCTGGCTTTCTCGCTGTCCCAGTATTTCGGCAGCCTGTGGCTGGCGATGGCAGGGGGCGTGGTGATCGCCGTGGCGATCGGCCTCGCGCTCGAGTGGCTGCTGATCAGCCGGCTCTACCACCGTGACCACCTGTACCAGGTGCTGCTCACCTACGGCCTGATCCTGATATTCGAGGAACTGCGCAGCGTGGTGTTCGGCGACGATGTGCACGGCGTGGCCGTGCCGGAGGCGCTGCGCGCCTCGATTCCTCTCACCGAAACCCTCAGCTACCCGGTGTACCGCCTGTGGATGTCCGCGGTGTGCCTCGCGCTCGCGGCCGGCATGTATTTGCTGATCCAGAAGACCCGGCTCGGGATGACCATCCGCGCAGGCAGCGCGAACCGCGAGATGGTGCAGTCGCTGGGCATCAATATCAATCTGCTCTACCGGCTGGTGTTCGCGCTGGGCGTCGCGCTCGCCGCGTTCGCCGGCATGATCGCCGCGCCGGTCGCATCGGTGTTCCCCGGCATGGGCAATCAGGTGCTGATCGTCTGTTTCGTGGTGGTGGTCATCGGCGGCATCGGCTCGGTGAAAGGCGCGATGCTGGCGGCGATCCTGATCGGCCTGGTGGACACCTTCGGCTCGGTTCTCACCTTCAGGATCGGCGGTGTGCAGCTGCTGCCGGAGCTCTCCGGCATGATGATTTACCTGCTGATGGCGGCGGTGCTGCTCGCGCGGCCCGAGGGCTTGTTCGGGAGGCGCGGCTGATGCGCCTGCTGCGCCCGGCCGGCGCCGTGCTCCTGATTTGCCTCGTCGCGCTCGCGGTCCTGCCCTGGTTCGCGGAGAAGTATTACGTCCAGCTGTTCACCAAGATCATGATCATGGCGATTTTCGCCATGAGCCTGGACCTGCTGGTCGGCTTCACCGGGCTGGTGAGCCTGGGGCACGCGGCGTACTTCGGCCTGGCCGGCTACGTGCTCGCGTTCGCGGCGCCGCAGTACGAGGCGGCCAACCTGTGGCTGTCGCTGGCCCTGGCGATGGCGTGCTCGGGGCTGCTCGCGCTCGCCATCGGCGTGCTGGTGCTGCGCACGTCGGGCATCTATTTCATCATGGTCACGCTGGCGTTCGCGCAAATGGTGTTCTTCGTGTTTCACGACACCAAGATTGCCGGTGGCGCCGACGGGATCTACGTCTATGTCAAACCGGTGGCGGCGATCGCCGGATGGGAGCCGTTCACGCTGGAGAACTACACGCATTTCTATTTTGTGGTGCTGGCCCTGCTGGCCTTGGTCTACGCCGCATTGCGCGTGCTGCTCGCCTCGCCGTTCGGGCGGGTGATCGCCGGCATCCGCGTCAACGAACAGCGCATGCGCTCCCTGGGTTTTCGCACGTTTCGCTACAAGCTCGTCTGCTTCGTGCTTGCGGGTGTGCTCGCCGGCATGGCGGGGTATTTCGCCGCGGCGCAGTTCGGGTTCGTCAGTCCGGAGACGCTAGGCTGGCATCAATCGGGCAAGGTGCTGATGATGGTGATCCTGGGCGGCATGGGAACGCTGACCGGTGCGGTGCTCGGGGCTTTCGCCATGATGCTGCTCGAACTCGGTCTGCAGGGGCTGCCCGATTTTGGCGGCATGGAGGTGGCCAAGCATTGGCAACTGCTGTTGGGCGTGTTCATCGTGTTCGCCGTGCTGCTCTTGCCGCACGGCCTGCTCGGCCTCGGGCGGCTTGCGTCGCGGCTGCGGCGAAAACCGGCGGAGGCGGCGGAATGAGCCGGGAGCAGGGGCACCATGCAATGCGGATGCGACCGGCCGCGATTGCCGCCGGGCGCCGACAGTGGCTCAGCTTGAATGACGACGGTCGTGTGGAGGCGGCGACATGAGCAGGGAGCAGGGGCCCCTTCAGGGGATGCGACCGACCGCGATTGCCGCCGCGCGCCGACAGCGGCTCAGCTTGAGTGACGACGATGGTGCGGAGGCGCGCGATGGCTGAAGCCGTGCTGCGCACCGAGCGCCTGTCCAAGCACTTCGGCGGGCTCGCCGCGGTAAACGACGTGTCGCTCGAATTTTTCACCGACCAGATCCATGCGGTCATCGGCCCCAACGGCGCCGGCAAGACCACGCTCACCAGCCTGCTCTCGGGCGACCTGCCTCCCACCTCCGGCCGGATCTATCTGGACGGCGAGGACATCGCCGGGCTGACGCCCGACCGCATCTCGCAGCGCGGCGTGGGGCGAAGTTATCAGAAGACCAATATCTTCCTGCCGTTCACCCTGTTCGAGAACTGCCGCATCGCGGCCCAGTCGCGGCTGCCCAGTTCGATGCGCTTCATCCGGCCGGCGCGCGCTTACCCCGAGGTGATGCGCGAAGCGGCGCGCGCCCTGGCCGAGGTCGGTCTGGCGCACCGGGCGGAGGAGACGGCGGCGACGCTGTCGCACGGAGAGCAGCGCCAACTCGAGATCGCGATGACGCTCGCCACCCGGCCGCGCATCCTGCTGCTGGACGAGCCTCTGGCCGGGATGGGCGGGGAGGAATCGGCGCGCATGGTGGCGCTGCTGCAACAACTGAAGCAGGCGCACGCGATGCTGCTGGTGGAGCACGACATGGACGCCGTGTTCGCGCTCGCCGACCGTCTGACCGTGATGGTCGAGGGCAGGGTGCTCGAGTCCGGAACCCCGGAGGCGATACGCGCCAGCGCGGCGGTGCAGGAAGCCTACCTGGGCACCGACGAGGTGGCGGCATGAGCAGGGAGCAGGGGCCCCGCGCAGCGGGGATGCGACCGACCGCGATTGCCGCCAGACGCCGACAGTGGTACAGCATGAATCATGACGATAGTACGGAGGTGGCGGCATGAGCAGGGAGCAGGGGCCCCGCGCAGCGGGGATGCGACCGACCGCGATTGCCGCCGGACGCCGACAGTGGTGCAGCATGAATCATGACGATAGTACGGAGGCGGCAGCATGAGCGCGGAACCGCTGATCGATGCCCGCGGCATCCATACCTACTACGGCGCGAGCCATATCCTGCATGGCGTCGATTTCGTCGTGCGCCGCGGCGAAACCGTGGGGCTGATGGGCCGCAACGGCATGGGCAAGACCACGCTGCTCCGGAGCGTGCTCGGGCTGGTGCGCCCGCGCGCAGGCGAGGTGCGCATTTGCGGCGCCGACATGACCCAGGCGGCGACGCACGCGATCGTGCGCCGGGGCATCGCCTACGTGCCCGAAGGGCGCGGCATATTTCCCAACCTCTCGGTGCGCGAGAACCTCGTCATGGCCGCGCGCGCGGGCGCCAGCGGGCGCCGCGACTGGACGTTCGAGCGCGTGATGCAGACGTTCCCGCGCCTGGCCGAGCGCCTGGCTCACGGCGGCGCGCAGCTCTCGGGCGGGGAGCAGCAGATGCTCACCATTGGGCGCGCGCTGATGACCAATCCCGACCTGCTGATCCTCGACGAGGCGACCGAAGGCCTCGCGCCGAAGATCTCGCGCGAGATCTGGGGCATCATCGGGAGAATCAAGCAGGCCGGCATTGCCGCGGTGATCGTGGACAAGAATTTTGCTGCCGTATCCGCCATCGCCGACCGGGTCGTGATTCTGGTGAAGGGCGCCACGGTGTACGAGGGCGCGAGCGCCGAACTGCGTGCGCAGCCCGAACTGCACCTGAAGTATCTGGGCGTGTAGGCGGCGCTTGCCGCCGCACGGGCAGTTGATCTCAGGGCCAGTGTGATGCTATCATTATTGATATCACCATGTGCGGCGCGAATGGAGGCGAAGATGGGACAGGTCATCGTAAGGAATCTTGACGACGAGACGATAGGGGCGCTCAAGTCCAGAGCTGCCATGCACGGAAATTCTCTCGAGCAGGAGTTGCGCGGAATCCTTGCGCAAGCGGCAAGACTCGGACCGCAGGAGCGGCTGGCGCTGGCGGACGAAATTCGCGCCATGACTCCCAGGAAGCGTCAGAGCGACTCCACGGCGCTCGTACGCGAGGACCGCGAGCGATGACCTGGGTGGTCGACGCGAGCGTCGCGGTAAAGTGGTTCGTGGACGAGGTGCGCTCGGCCGAGGCGCGTGCGGTGCTCGCCTCTGGCCAGCCCATCATCGCCCCAGACCTGATCATTCCGGAGACCTGCAATACTGCGTGGAAGAAGGTCAGGCGCGGCGATATCCCGTCGGAGCAGGGCGAGGCGATGGTGCGCGCGCTGCCATTGTCGTTTGACCGGATCGCGCCAACCGCCCCTTTGTCCGGGCGCGCCATGGAACTCGCGCAGCGCTTTGACCACCCGGCCTACGATTGCTTTTACTTGGCCCTTGCCGAGTCGGAATCCGCGGTACTGGTCACCGATGACGACAGGTTGATCCGACTGGGGAAACAGGCACGCCTCGGCAAATGGATGAAAGCGCTGGCTACGTTCGAGAGCAGATCGAAATAGATCGCGCCGCTGCGCGCCGGCCCGAGCGAGAACAAAAGATCATCACCACATTCGCCGTGCGGTGACGTGCCTGGTCTGCGCGACGCGTATCCTCGCCGTTGTTTGATGTCGCGCTAGTCGGTGTTTCGGTCAGGCGTGGTCGGGACGAATTGGAGGTGCCGGCTTCTTCGGTTGCTTCGGCTTCTTCTGTTCGCGTTTCTGCCTGTCACGATTGCCCATTGCTGGTCTCCTTTGCTGGTGTCAGTGGTTGATCTTCCGGCTCTCTCGGGCGTGTACCCTTCGAGCCATCGCCGTACTGCAGCTAGCATAGCGCGAATCGGGGACGGGTAGGAAGAGGTCGAATGCTTTGGCTGGCGTCAGGCCCGGCTACTTGCATGCGAGCCATTTGCCAAGGCGCGTTTTGGCGTCGTCGTGGGAAATCACGCCCTGAAGTACACGGAAAATGGGAAGCGGCGTGCAACTGCTCGTCGAACATCTCCGAATACAATTGGATAGCGCTCCGGGGCGGCCGCAGTCTTTGCGATCTGCAAGTTAGCACGTTTGCGCGGCCAATGCCTGACAGGGTATAACGTGTTGTACTGTGGCGGGCCATCACGGACGCTTGCCAATCGCGCGGTGCTTATCGGCGCGTCCGTTCTCCAACGCGTAGTTAGATTCCGATGATTTCATTGAGACCCTCGACCACAAGCGCAATCTCCTCCGGCGTAGAGCGACCGAGCCTTGTGCCGATGCGCTCAACGGAGAGGGTTCGAATCTGGCTGATCTTGACCCACGAACGCTTGGCAAGCTTCGGAGATTTTAGCTCGTGTGTGAGAGGAAATCCCGCGCGCTGAGGTTGGCTCGTCAAAGCAACCGCGATGACTGTACCGGAGCGCTCGTTGAACACGTCGTGGCTGAGGATCAGTACCGGACGCAAGCCAGCCTGTTCGCGACCACGTATGGGGTTGAGATCGGCCCAACGAATTTCGCCTCTCAGTATTCGGGCCACGACTCAAGCTCCCGGCCCAAGCCTTCCTCCGCGAGCGCCTTCTCAAACTTTGGATCGAGTTTGGCGCACTCGGACGCAAGGCGGCCACGCTCCATGCGCGCAAGTTTCTCGCTCACAGCTGCCTGAATCGCGCGACTGCGATTGGGGAAAATGCTCTTAGAGACCAAACCATCGACGCGAATTAGCGTTTCCTGGTCGAGAGTAATCGCCACCTTTACGCTACTCATGCTTTGTCTCCTTGGTATGACAATACATCATACCACAGCCTGCGGGCGCAAGGAATTTAACGTGGCGCTCAACCGCGCGCTTCAGCGCGTCGGCTGCAGCAGCGGGTTATGCCGCAGTTTGAAGATGATCTTCCCATCCCGGAAAGACCAGCACGGCGGGATGGCACTTGAGGGCTCGCGCGAGCACCTTTGCGCGCTCCACACCCAGGCGAACACGGTCGTTCTCGATCGCCGAAAGAGTGGCCTGAGGAATGCCCGTGCGCCGCGCGAGTTGATTCTGGCTAAAGCCCTGTAACTCGCGAATGATGCGTACCGATTCGCCGGCCGAGACGGTGATGCGTTTCTTCGCGGGACGAAACTGTTTCATTTACGGCCTCCGATAATCGTGAGCGGTGATCGAGACCACCTGGAAAAGCTGCTCGCCGGGCACCGTGCGGTAAAAAACTCGGTACTGCAACCCAAGTTGTGAAGACCGATGGCCATCCCACTTCCCGGACAATGCCTCATCGTTGAATCCCCCGATCAAACGAAGGCCCGGCGGTCCGGAAAGCATGGCGATGTCCTTCCATTTCTCATACCGTTTCAAGATTTCTCGGGGCGCTACCGAAAGCTGCCTATCAACGCGACGGTGTTCTTCGCGGATACAACGCAAAGTTAGACGGCATCGACCGTTACCGTAAGACCTTGGCTTCATGGGTCACTTTCCAGAGGAAGTAGTGCTTAAATTCCTTCATCTGACTTTGCTCCTTTAACTCGTCAATTTTGTCTGCC
>Ga0334722_10000409_pt1 | contig 64328 bp, 52 predicted proteins | sample C3_bottom_MG_FD_207210 | JGI IMG/M metagenome (GOLD analysis project Ga0334722, IMG submission 207210) | Sediment microbial communities from Yellowstone Lake, YNP, Wyoming, USA - C3_bottom | ecosystem: Environmental > Aquatic > Freshwater > Lake > Sediment | place: USA: Wyoming | collected... | reverse complement strand
GACCCTTATGTAGTTATCGATGCCGAGGTGCAGCGTCTTGTACGCCTGGATGTCCGTAGAGGGTATCCATATCTGCGTGGACGGGGTAGCCAGAGCGACCCCGGATGCAAGGAGCGAAAATATCGCTGCCATAAACAAAGTGCCCATGAACCTTTTCATTTTATATTCCTCCGTGTCGTTTAATACCTTCTTACTAACCTGCCCCACGTCCCGCTTAAACGCCCCCGCATTGTCACCCCCTTCGCTCTGATGGTATTGAAGTTCATCCTGTCTACGCCACTCTCTATTACAAGATGCGTGCCAAAAACTAAAATAAAAAGCAAATGAGTACAAGTTGCGGTAAAGCTTGGGATTTGTATGGCGTGCATTTAGGCATAGGTAGAATAGAGGGGTAAGTATTAGTGCATATTTGTGGTGCAGAATGGGTTTTGTGCCTAATAAATAGGCATACTGCGGGGCAGGTTTACACCATGTTCTGGGGGTCTACGTCTACATCTATACTGCATGCGGGCAGTGCCTTGTTGTCGTTCAGGGACTTCAGGCCTTTGTCCAGTACGTCATGGAGCCTCGTGGCGGATGTGGACTTGAGGAGTATGCTAAAGCGGTATTTGCCGCGCACGCGCTTCACTGCGGCGGGTGCGGGGCCGAGCACCTCCACGCCCGTACCTTTGGAAGCGCGCCTGAACTCACGGCCTGCGGCCTTCGCCCCTTCCTCTGCGCGCTCCGGCTTTATGGCCTTAACTGTGAGCAATACGAGCCTCGAGAATGGCGGGTAGCCGAGTTCACCCCTGTATTTTATCTCTTCTTCGTAGAAGCCTTTGTAGTCGTGCTCTTTGGCGTACTTGAGGCTGTAGTGCTCCGGCTGGTATGTCTGCACCATGACTACTCCGGGAATGTCGCCCCGCCCTGAACGCCCTGCAACCTGCGTCACCACCTGGAAGACCCGCTCCGCCGCGCGGAAGTCCGGCAGGTGAAGCCCGTAGTCCGCCATGACCACGCCAACCAGCCCGATGCCCGGCAGGTCGTGCCCCTTTGCTACCATCTGCGTGCCGAGCAGTATGGCGGACGAGCCGGAGGCCACCTCGTCCAGAAGCCTGCTGTACGCACCGCGCCCTTTGACCGTGTCCTTGTCCATCCGCGTGATGTTCACGCCCTCGACCAGCCCGGCCAGCTCGCGCTCCAGCCGTTCCGTCCCCCCGCCCATATATTTAATTGCATGGCCGCCGCACTTGGGGCATACGGGGCCGGGTTTCTGCGCCACACCGCACCAGTGGCATAGCAGGTCCCCGTCACCCCTGTGGTATGTAAGCGATATGGAGCAGTTGGGGCACTGTGGCACATGTCCGCAGTCGCGGCAGAGCAGGAAGTCGGAGTATCCGCGTCGGTTGAGGAAGAAAAGGGCCTGCTCGCCGCGCCCAAGCCTTTCTTTTGCCGCATCCATCAGGGGCGGTGTCAGTTGCATCCCGCCTGGATAGTCCTTCAGGTCTATTAAAGTAACGGGCGGCAACGGATTGCCCGTAGCCCGCTCAGGCAGCTCTATTAGGTTATACTTGCCCTTGCTTGTGTTGTAATAGCTCTCAAGCGACGGGGTAGCGCTGCCGAGCACAACGGGACATCCGGCCATCTTGGCCCTCATCACGGCCACGTCCCTTGCGTGATAACGCGCACCATCCTCCTGCTTGTAAGAGCCGTCGTGCTCCTCGTCCACTATAATGATACCCAAGTTCACAAACGGGGCAAAGACGGCTGAGCGCGCCCCAACAACCACGGTTGCCTTCCCGGCCCTGATGCGCCGCCACTCCGCACGTCTCTGAGAGTCCGTAAGGCCGCTGTGGAGCACAGCCACTCCAGCGCCGAACCTCGCCCTGAACCGCTTGACGAGTTGGGGGGTGAGGGCTATCTCAGGAGCCAGCACCACCGCGCCCCTGCCGCTACCCTGCAACCCCTCGATGATGCGGAGGTATACCTCCGTCTTGCCGCTCCCGGTGGCCCCGTGCAACAGAAAGACTCCGAACTTCCCGGAGGTTGCGGCCCTCAGCACTTTGTCCACGGCCTCAGTCTGCGCAGGGTTGGGTACTACACGCTCCGCCCCGACATACCCGCCCGCCGATTCCTCCTCGACCGATGTGCGCGGCCTTGCGACCTTCCCCTCCTCCAAGCCGGGCGGCAGGGCCATCCCGAGCGCAAGGCCCCACGGAGCGCGGTAATATGCGGCAACCCAGCGGGTAAGCTCCATGATGCAAGGCGGCACGAGCGGTTCTTCGTCAGGAATTTCTATGACGTCCTTGACCTTGTAATCGCCCTTGATACCCGTAATTCCGACGATGAAGCCGGTGCGCACGCCCTTCCCCAACGGGACCACCACCCTGTGGCCGGGGGCTGCGCGCTTTAATAGCTCGTCAGGGATGGAGTATGTGAAGGTCTTGTCGGTCCCCAGTCCCAGTACGACTTCCATGTATTTCTTTTTTTCGCTCATGCCTGGGGCCTTTATACTGCGCACAAATGAGCATAAGTGCTCTAATGTGTGCGCAATATTAACACTTTCGGGTTATTGGCAGTCACTCCGAGCCGTTACGGGTTAGTCCATGTATACTGTAATATGTTTAAAAAACTAACTATTTCACCCAGTTGCCCTATTTAATAAAAATTTTTAACAATAATACACTTACGGCCTGAAAATTGCATATTCAATTCTTGACAAATAAATGTGCGCCGTAAGGCAAGGGGAAGAACAGCCAAAATTATGAAGGATTTGTTCCACAAAATCAACAGCAATCTGAAGGCCAAGATAGTTATATTCATGGCCGTGATACTGCTGGTGTTCCTTGTAGGCTCGACGTTCTATAATATACACACCGAACGAGCGTTCTTCCTGCGTTCTACCACCAACCACCTCCGTCTTCTTGCCGACACCATCGAGCTTAGCCTTGTTGACGCGATGGGCAGGAACCGCCGCGACGAGGTGCAGCGTATAATGGAGCGCATCGGGACCGGCGAGGACATAAAGGACCTGAGGATATTCAGCGACAGCAAGGTCATCCTTCGTTCTTCCGTACCGTCCGAGATAGGCTCCATGGTGGACGAGGACAACTATATCAAGTACAAGGAGGCCGCCGACACCTTTGTGTTCAACAAGGCGGGCCAGGACAAGCTGTTCTTAGTGAAGCCTATACTGAACCGTCCTGCATGTTACGGATGTCACGACTCGGCACAGAAGGTAAACGGCGTCCTTGAGGTCAGCTTCTCGCTCGCAGACGCAGAGGCCGAGATAGACAGGCACTTAAAGGACATGATATACGCGGCCGCGGCCATCAGCCTTTTCCTCGCACTCTCGGTGCTGATAGTCCTTGAGGTACTGATAAACCGTCCGCTTCGCCGCATGAGGGCAGGGATGGAAAAGGCGGAGCGAGGCGAGGCAGTCCACCTGAAGGGCAACTCCACGGACGAGATAGGCCAGCTCCACGTCAGGTTCAACCAGATGATAGGCAAGATAAACGAGCTCCATGCAGAGAACACGCACAAGGAGATGGAACTCGTGAAGAGCATCGAGACCACCAACTCGCACGCGCGTTTAAGGAGCGTGCTCGAGGCGATGCCGGACGGCATCTCTATACTATCCCGCGACATGGTCATCCAGGACATCAACCCCCGTAGCCAGGAGATATTCCCCGGCGTGGAGAAGGGCGACTTCTGCTACAGGAGCATCCACGGGCGGAGCGAGCCCTGCAACCACTGCGGGGTAATAAAGGTCTTCGAGGACGGCCAGGTACACGAGCACCAGTCCACCTTCTACCTCCCTGACGGCAAGGACCGTATCGTGCACAGCATATCGGCCCCCCTGATGGATGGTAACGGCAACATAACCCATGCGATAGAGGTCGTCAGGGATATAACCGACCGCGTGAAGGCCGAGAAACACAAGACCGAGTTGGAGCATAAGCACAAAAAAGAGATAGAGGCGGTCAACCTCCAGCTTACCCGCAGGGTGAAGGAGGTCGAGGAGGCCAACAAGCAGATAGCCATGCTCATCAAGGACCTGGCCGAAAAGAACACCGACCTTGAAAAGGTAGTCGAGCGGCTCACCACAGTCAACCAGATAGCGAACATACTGAACTCCATCCTTGACAAGGACAACGTACTGGAGGTCATAGTCAAGACAATGGCGAAGGTCATGAACGCGAAGATATGCTCGCTCATGCTTTTAAACGAGGCCACCAACGACTTGGAGGTCGCATTTGCCGTCGGGCTCGACGGCAAAAAGCTGAGAAGGGTGCGCGTGGGCGAGGGCGTGTCCGGCCATGTAGCCAAGGAAGGCAAGCCGCTCCTGGTCGTGGACATAGAAAAAGACCCGCGCTTCCAGGTGTCCATGAACGACCCGCAATACACTACAACCTCGCTCATCGCGGCGCCGCTCTTCATCAAGGGCAAGGTCATAGGCATACTGAACATAAACAACAAGCTCTCAGGGGTCCCGTTCAACCAGGACGACTTAGACCTGCTGACCACCGTCGCGGGTCAGGCGGCCATCGCGGTGGAGAACTCCAACCTCTACCGTGACATCCGTTCCAGCTACTTCGATACGGTGCGCGCGCTGGTCAACGCACTCGAAGCGAAGGACAAGTACTCCAAGGGCCACTCGGAAAGGGTCACGCTGCTTGCCATGATGATGGCCGACGAGTTCGACCTGCCGGACGACAGGAAGCAGGCCCTCCAGCACGCGGGCGTCCTGCACGACATCGGCAAGATAGGCATCTCCCTCAATATCCTGAACAAGGACGGCAAGCTCACAGGCGAAGAGTACGACCAGATAAAAGACCACCCGATGATAGGCGAGAAGATACTTGACCCTATCACGTTCCTCAAGGACGTCAAGGTTATAGTGGGCGAACACCACGAGCGCTTCGACGGCAAGGGCTACCCCCACCAGAAGAAGGGCGAAGACCTCTCGCTGGAGGCAAGGATACTATCCGTAGCGGATACCTTCGACGCCCTGACTTCCGACCGCCCGTACCGGAAGGCCCTGCCCTTCGATGACGCGGTCGCGGAGATAAGCCGCTGCTCATCGAGCCAGTTCGACCCGCAGGTGGTCGAGGTCTTTTTGAAGACCATCGCAGGCTCAGGCAAGACACACCAATAGCCGACGCTACACGCCATAAAAAAGCCCCGCCCGAAAGGACGGGGCTTTTTTGCGCGCACTTAAATCAATACGCCTTAGCGCAGAACTTGCTCCCGGAGTCGAAGCAGTAGAGCTTGGAGGTCCCCTTCATGCCCGTGCCGGTAGCAAACGCCTTCGAGGGCGAAATGTTCCTGACGTCGTTCACGGCCCATATCTTGCCCGAGTCCAGGTATATCTGCCCATGCGAGGACAGTACCACCGGGGCTACCGGGCTGTGGACCGCTAATATCGTCTGGCCCGACGGGTCGAGCGTGTTCAGGCCGTTGTAGTTCGTCCCGGCCATGCCTGCATACGCTATGGATGCGGCTGCCATCACGAACAGGGCTACGAACAGGGTTGAAAGCATCTTTTTCATTTGAGTTCTCCTTTTTCAAGTTTATTATGACTGTTTCAGTCTTAATTTAATTGTAGCACTAAACAGGGAATCTGTCAGGTATTGCGGTAAACACCAGCAGGAACCAAGTAACGCCCCGCTTAGGCGCGGTGCACTTTGTTCATCTTCGGAGCCACGGCTCCGTATGGTTGCCTTAAGTCCCCCTCTTAAGCTAAGAGGGGGATGGGGGAGTTATGACACATACGATGTCACTTGATTTCCGCTTGCCAAACGTGCAATACTAAGGCCATGAAAAAGACTACCGAAATTCTCCTTATGGCTACGTTTTTAACGGTATGGACAATGGCGGGCGTTTTGTACGCCGCAGAGCCGCTCGGAGGTCATTCGCTGACCTGCGGTAAAATGCTTACGGCGTACGACATAAGCTTCCTGCAGGGCAAGGCGTCCTCACTGCCTGTGGGCGGGCGGATAGCGTTCTGGGCCGAAGAGTTCCTGGGGGTCCCTTACGACACTGACCCGTTGGGCGCGTATGTGCGCTCCGAGAAGGTCGTCTGCGACTCCGAGGTGGACTGCATGTACCTTGTCTTCCGGGCGGTGGAGCTTGCCACTTCGAGGACGCCTGACGAGGCGGTGGAAAGGGCGCTCGACCTTCGGTTCAAGACGAAGGGCCGCGTCGAAGGCGACCGGGTCGTCAACTACGACGAACGCTTCGATTACGCGGAGGACATGGTTGCATCCGGCAAGTGGGGCGAGGACGTGACGGCTACCCTCGGTCGTGTGGATAAACTGGCCGGGTCTCGCGGCAGGGAGTCGTATACATACCTGCCGATGTCCGAGCTATCGAAACTCGAGGTCTACGGCAGGCTCAAGAACGGCGACCTGGTATTCTTCATGAAGAACCCCGCCAAAAGGGTGGTCGGTGAGGCGGTGGGACACCTGGGCATCATAGAGGTGGAGGGTAAGGGAGTGTTCCTGATACACGCGAGCGGCACGAAGAAGTCCGCCGCTTCTGCGGGCGGCGGTTTCGTAAAAAAGACGGAGCTCAGGGCGTATCTGCGCGGCACTGCGTTCATAGGCGTGCAGGTCACCCGGTTCACCGAGTAACCTGCGCACCTACGCCCCGCACTTATATGCGTCTCCCCGTGCTTGACACGGGGCCCAGGAATTTGACTATTTGTTTGCCGGATTAACAACTTCCTTGTCCTTCTCCCCGGCCTTTTTCTCTTCGGGCGTGAGCGGCCTCAGCCTGTTCTTTGCCTTGTGGGTGCCCTTGTCCGGGGTCGTCTGCTGAAGCGTAGGCGTAGTTTCCTGTGAGCGCAAACCCGGCTGGGGGCGCGTCTGCTCCTGTACCTGCTCCCTTGCCGGTTGTCTTACGCGTCCACTATCGGGCCTGGTCACGGGGCTGGTCGGCTGCTCTATCACCTGCTCCTGAACTTGCTCCCTTGCTGGTTGCCGTACCCGCCCCCTCTCGGGCCGGGTCACCGGGGTGGCCGGCTGTTCTATCACCCGCTCTTTGGCCGGTATCTGCTCTCTTACCTGCCCTCCTGCGTCACCTGGTACCTCCCGCAGCCCCCTGCGCTCGGCTGGGCGCGTCCTTTCAAACCTGTTGCGCTGCGGCTGTACCGGCCGGGTTTCGCCTGCCTGCGGCACTTGAGTAGTCTGCGGTAAAAGCGCCTTCTCCTGTGGAGCTGCACTTTGTTCCGGTGCTACTCTCCGCGACGGCCCCTTCAACTGCCTTTGGTTCTCCCTCGACCTGAAGGAGGACTCGTCTCTGTGTCTTGCCACCGACCTCTCGGTGATAAACGGGGCCGGGCCTGCAAGGGAGCCGGGCGGGAGCGCCTTTTCATGCGGCTTTACGTCGGGCCTTGGGAGCCTCGTCTCCTCGAGAGGTTTCAGCTCCTCGACCGGCGGCCTCGCTATAAGCCTTGTCCTGCCTCCCGCGCCCGGCCTGAACGGGTTTACCGTGTCCTTCAGCTCGACACGCTTGTGCCTGCCCTTCAGAAAGTCGTCCCTGTCCATACCCACCACCCCGTGTCTCACGGTGCTGTTGATGTAGACGTTCGTCACGTTGAAAGAGGTATGCCTGCGGACGTTGACGCTCTGCGGGCCGTAATTGCCATAGCCATAGTATATCTCGTTAGGCGCAAGCGGCACCCAGTAAAGCCTGTCCGCGCCCCAGCTCCAGCCCACGTAGCCGGGCGACCAGTAAGCCCCGCCCCTGTGCGGGGGCACCCAGCACCAGCCGGACGAGGCGGCCCACTGCCACCTGCCGAAATGAAACGGGGCATACCATGGGTCGAAAGGCAGCCATACATAGTCGCCAGCTACCCATACCCACCGGCCGTTCGAGTACGGGGACCAGTCCGACGCAACATCCGGGACCCAGACGTTCCCGTAGTCCGGGCTTCTCTCCCACCTGCCGCTTTCCTCGAACTCGTCTGCATAACCCTTCATGTCGTCCGGAAGGTAGCGTGCGCTCTTGTAGGTGCGGTCGTAACGCTCGGAACGCGCTGCCACCCAGCTGTCCCACCCGTCATCGCCCGGGAGGGCCATAGAGCGCGTATAGCCGTCAGCGTCAACCTCGAACAAAGTCCCGGCGTCCACGCTGTCGAGCCCTGACTCCGTCTCGACCTCTACCGAACCCTGTTTCACCCCCACCTGCGTTGTGCCGTCCGACAGCACGGAGACCCTGAACCTGGCCGCGCCGTATGCCCTGACGGATGGGCCCGGCGTGTCCACCTGGAAGACGGAGCCGAGTATGCTGAAGTTGCCGACCTCGAAAGACGCCTCACCCGAAGGCAGCGCAAGCTGGTAAGTGTCACCCTCACTGTCCCTCCTGACGCTCGTCAGGTCCAGCTCGCTTTCGTAGTTGGCCCATGCGGTCCCGCCCCCGTCGAAGCGCACCTCTACCTTCGAGTCCTCGCCCGCCCACACCCTGTCCCCGTCCCTTAGCGGGAAGTTGGGAGACAAAGCGACCCATTCATCGGTGTCGGGGCTGTTAAAAAGCGCATCGCCTTCTATGAAACTGACCCGCGCGTAACCCAGCCCGGAAGGAGGGCCGGACTCGTCTTCTGCATGGGCTGGTGTCGACAAGAGACAAAGCGCAAACAGCAATAAGTAGATTGACTTCATGGCATAGCCCTCCAACTGGGGGTAAATGTAACGACTTGTTAGCATTATTATATCACTTAAAGGAGCTCGAAGTAACCTTTCACTTGAAAACGCCCGGCGCCGAGGTTATATTATATCACGGTGGGCGTCTCTAATTCACCCCCACCCTGACCCTCCCCCGCAGGTGGGGAGGGTAAAATCGGTGTTTCCCCCTCCCCACCTGCGGGGGAGGGGATGAGGGGAGGGGGTTGCTATGCGCAATTATTTATGCAGTGTATATTTATTAGACGTTGACCGTTCATAAAGGTTTGCAGGAAATCTCCGGGGGTAGAAAATGGAGCTGAAAGACGGACATCGCTGCTTCGTATGTGGGGCAGAGAACGAGGGCGGGCTGAGGCTCTCCTTCCTGGTAGACGAGGCGGGCAGGAGTATAACGACGGAGTTCACGCCCGGCAGGACTTACCAAGGTTACGAGGGCGTGGTGCATGGGGGCATTATATCCACGGTACTCGACGAGGCTATGACCAAGCTCGCCTTCTCGCTCGGCATTGACGCCGTTACCGGCAGGCTGACGGTGCGCTTCAAGAGGCCGCTGATGGTGGGCGAGACGGTAATCGTAACCGGCAGGCTTGTCAAGGAGTCCGGGCGCGCGATAGAGGCCGAGGCGAAGGCGATGAAGCCGGACGGCACTGTGATAGCAATGGCCGATGGGCTCTTGATGCGCCTTACTTCCCCAACCCAAAGATAAAGTTATCCGCCATCTGCTGCTGGGAGGAGTCCTGGGCCAGGCCCCGCGCCATGTTTGCCATGCTCAGTGCATCGGCTTTTAGGCCGTTTTCATCATACATGACTGCAAGGCCGTATACGATCCCGAAGTCCGCCGGGGCATACCGATACGCGCCCTCCAGCTCCGCCAGAGCCTCTTTCAGCCTCCCTGTACTCTCATAGGCCCGCGCAAGGCTGTAGCGGACTGGGGCGTATTCCGGCCTCAAGTGTGCGGCCTTTGAAAGCACCGTTACTGCATTGCCGTAATCCTCCTTTACGATATACAACTCGCCCAACTTCATCATGGCATCCATATCTCCCGGGTCAAGTTCAAGCGAGCTCTCGAATGCCCGGATAGCCTGGTCGGTTTCGTTCAGTTTAGTGTAGCAAACCCCCAGGTTGAAGTAGATAAGCCCGTTGTAGTTGTAGGGCGCGATATCTACGGCGCCTTCAAGCTCTCTTCCGGCGTCTTTGTACCTGCCGGCCGCCAGCATGGCGCAGCCTAAATTTAAATGCGCCCTTTGGGAATACGGGGACTTCTTTACAGTATCGCCCCACAGGGAGAGTTCGTCCGCCCAGACCGCGTTCCTAATGAAGGTCAGGGACGTAAATATTATGCAGACCATGACCACCGCCGCTTTCCTGACCCTGGGTGCCGTAACCAACCCCGACAGTGCCAGCGCTACCGCCGCGATAAAGCCTGTGGACGGCAGGTACATGCGGTACTCTACGGCGGTGTCCGCTATGGGTATGAAGCTGGACTCAGGGGCGAGCGCCAGCAGGAACCACGCCCCGAAAAATACGGCGACAGGGTTACTCTCCCTCATCCTAAACAGAAGGAACAGGAATGCGGCAAGGGCGCATACGGACGTTACGACCGGCGCGTCCACAGACTGCGCCAAGGGGAGGTTGTAGTCCGCGTTCAGGTTGAAGGGCAGAAACATCAGACGCACATACATCAACGATACCCCAGCCTCGGACATCATGTACTGGCCCACGCCAAAACCGGTCCCGGGTACGGTCGCAAAGCCCTGCACCGCCTTGCGTATCACCAGGAAGGCCAGGAGCGAGCCCATGAACGGGAGGTAGTAAAGGGCATGTTTTGGAAGCCCCGGCCTGCGTCCCGGAAGGAAGAGCAGGGTGTCGTATAAGAGCACGAGCCCTAAAAGCGCGACGGCGGTCTCCTTGGACATGAGGCCCAGGAAAAACAGGACCGGCGAAAGCGCCGCGTATGCGTATTTAGCCTTCGAGCCGCCTTCCCTGAACAGCATGTAGCACAGAAGCGATGAAAGGCAGAAAAAAGCGGAGAGCAGGGCCGAGCGGCCCGATATATATGTGACGGCGTCCGTCTGTATGGGGTGCACTGCGAAGACCAGGGCCGTTATCAGCGACACGGCGAACGGGTCGCCTTTTATGCGGTTTTTAAGGACTACCGAGAGTACCAGGAATACCATCAGGCTGTTAAGAAAGTGCAGGACGAAGTTCAGTACATGATAACTCCATGTGTCGTTGGCGGATATGGCATAGTTTAACGCGAAGCTCGAATAAAGAAGCGGCCTGTACCCCCTGCACCGCTCGTCGTAAGACGACAGTTCAGCACCCTGGAAGAACATGGGCAGGTTGCCCAGGTCCCGGATGTTCTCGTTGTATGGTATCTGCGCGTTGTCGTCGAAATGGAACGAAGCCTTGAACGTGTTGGAATATGCGGCGAGCGACAGGGCCAGTATTATCAGGGCGGCGTACACGGTCTTCATTGCTTACACCCTTATCGGCATCATAACGATGGGAATGCCCTGTGTGTAGAAATACCTCTGTACTGCAAATATAGTGTAGTTGTGCAGCATCCCCGTGAGGAAGGACTGGTCGGGGAAGACCAGCTGGCCGCCGAAGAATACCGCGTTCGGGAAGCGCTCCTGTATCTGCGGCGTAACCTTCGCTATCTCCTCCACCACGTCTATCCCAAACGAGCAGAAGCTCTCCGAGTACATCCCTTGCGTCCCGACGAAATTCTCGTACAGGGCAAGCTCGCCCTTCACCTTCTTCTGGAGGTGTTCCAGTTCGTCCACGCCCTTGAACGAACCCGCGTCCACCACGCCCACCTGCACGAACACGAAGTTACTGAACGTGCCCCCGAATAGGCGTATGATATTTAAAAGGGTGTGCAGCCCCAGCCCGTTGTAGCCGTTCACAAGCAGTACCGCCGTCCTGCCCTTTTTGTCGTATGCCACGCGCTTGGCCGTCGCGGTTTTCTCCGGGAACAGCTCCGACACGTCTGTGATGTGTATGCCGGACGCCTCGACCAGGTTGTCGAGCCTCCTGAGGAGCTTTGCCGTGTGCCTGTAGTGCCTCTTGATGTATATCGAGATAGCGACAAGCGCGCTGGTCACGAGGAGTGTTATCCAGCCGCCCTCGAAGAACTTAAGGACGGTCACGGTAATCAGTATGAACCCGGTGAGAAGGAGACCTATCACTGCGACTGAAAGCTTGCGGTTTCGCTGCTCCACTTCCGCACCCGCCGCCCACCAGTGTCGCACAAGGCCAAGCTGTGACAAAAAGAAGGTTATGAACACGTTTATGGCGTAAAGCACCACCAGGAAGGCAACCGAGCCCCGGCTGAGAAGCATCAGCACGAGCGACGCCATGCCCATGTAAAGTATGCCCTTCTGCGACACCAGCCTGTTGCTCAGCATCGAGAACTTGGTCGGGAACCACCTGTCGAGCGCCATGTTGGCAAGGACCCTGGGCCCGCCCAGAAAGCCCGTCTGCGCCGCCACGAAGAGCAGCACCGCCTCGGATACCAGCGTCACGAGCACGAACACGTAGCCCCATTGACCCCAGCCCGCCGTTATGCTCTCGAACAAGACCGCGTTCAAGGTCTTGCCCGGCACGCGGGTTACACCGTAGAGCAGGTACGCAAGCATTAGCCCCATGACGGTGAAAGCAAGCGAGAACGCCATATAGTGCATAGTGCGTTTGCCGGTTTTTACCCTCGGCTCCCTGAGGATGGGCAGGCCGTTAGATACCGCCTCGATCCCGGTGTACGTGCCCGCGCCCATGCTGTAAGCCCGCATGATAAGCAGGAGCATCCCGAAAAGCCCAAGCTCCGCATGCGTTTTCTGGATGTCCGCGCCGGTGGACTGGACGAGCTCCGGGAAGTTCGGCAGGTGCGTGCCTATCGCATAGAGTATGATGAACGCGTGCGTAACAATAAACGTGAGGAATATAGGCACCAGCGGTACGACGGACTCTTTCACGCCCCGCATGTTGAGCACGATGAGGCCAAGCAAGGCAACCGCCTCGAAGGGGAGCTTGTAAGCCAACAAGTGAGGCGGCAGAAAAGAAAACAGCGCGTCCCCGCCGGAGGCCACGGACAGTGTAATCGTCAGCACGTAGTCTATAAGGAGCGCACAGCCGGACACCATGCCCGCCGTGGGGGAGAGGAGCTTGGAGGCCACGAGGTATCCGCCGCCGCCCGTGGGAAAAAGCTCGATTATCTGCGAGTAGCTCGCGCTTATGACATAGACGGTAATGCCGGAGGCTATGGCCACGAATATGGCAAGGTGCGTGTGGCCCTGCAGGGCAAGGAACGCCTCCTCCGGGCCGTAGCACGACGACGAAAGGCCGTCCGCGCCCAGGCCCACCCATGCGAAGAACGCGATGAGCGAGAGCTGGTGGAACACCTTCGGGTCGAATATGTTGTGGGCGCCGCCTACGACTACCGTCTTGAGCCTGGCCCATAACCCCGGCTGCGGGTCAACATTCCTTGTCAACTGTCCCCTCCGTTTGCAAAGAAGGTATTATCCTACAACCGGGGCCTGTAATCAAGAGAAGAATGTTTATTGTCATTGCGAGTCCAGCTTTGCTGGACGCGGCAATCTCCTCCATAGTAGCCCTCACCCCCTACCCCTCTCCCGCAGGTGGAGAGGGGAGTTGTAGTTGCCCGATTCATCGGGCGTTTGTTAGAGTAAGATATTCGCTTGATTTATAATGGCATACCTGTATAATATTTAAAGCAAGGGCCAAGCAACATGGGGTGGATATGACGGACAGGGACAAAAAGATTGCCGAAGAATTAAAGGCGAAGCTATCCGGTGTCGTCCAGCTTCTGGACTTCCGGGTATTCGGCTCGCGCGCACGCGGCGACGCGGACGAGTATTCGGACATGGACGTATTTATAGAGGTCGAGACGCTCGACCGGGAGACAAGGGCAAAATATCGGACGTAACATGGGAGGTCGGCTTCGAGAACGACGTGGTTATATCGTCTTTGATTTTCACGAGAGACGAACTTGAAAATTCTCCGCTCAGGGCCTCGCATATTTTACAGTGCATCACGGAAGAGGGCGTCAAGGTATGACCGACAAGCAGACCCTTGTAAGCTACCGCCTGCAACAGGCGGAAGAAACGCTTTCCGACGCAGAGGGCATGCTAAAGGGGAGTTTCAGCCCAAGGTCAATAATCAACCGCGCCTATTACTCGATGTTTTACGCGGTGCTTGGCCTCCTGCTGCATAGCGGAGTCAACCCGAGAACTTCCAAGCATTCCGGCGTATTGTCCGCCTTTGACAAGGTTTTCGTAAAGACCGGACGTATTGACGTGCGCCACACAAAGGCCCTATACAGGCTTTAAATCAGAGAGGAGAGAGAGATGCACTACCTGCTTGCGGTACTGTTTGTACTCTTAGTGGCCACACCCACATCCGCTGAAGTCTTTATGTACCAAGATAGCTCTGGTAAATGGCATGGTGTCAGCTCTGTAAGCCAGGTACCGGAAGAATATCAAAACCAAATCCAGAGCGTAGTTAACAACGATACTGATAAGGCAAGCACACCGGAACCAGTCTCTCACAAGAAACAAAGCAAGGTTGTGGTTGTCAACACCAAAGAGGTTGCACCTGAAGAAAAAGAAGAGGACAAAATCACCACAAGGGTTAAAGGGTATATGGATGCGGTGCTTGCCGACGACTGGGAGAAGGCATATGAGTTCGTGAACAAGGACGTTACTAAGGCCACCTTTAAAGAGCATTTCGAGCGGCAGAAGCGCCTTGAGGAGTATGGCGTTCTACCTCCCACTGAATATTCAATCAAAAATGTCCGCATAGACCCAAAATATAGCGACAAGGCAACCACCAAGGTTGTTGAGATGGTACCTACTACGGGCGGCGATATCCATATTACTACGGATCAGGTGTGGGTGAAAGAAGTTGGAGAATGGTACCGCAAAGTGCAGGACGCTGTCGATGCCACAAAAGCAAAAGAGCGGGATATATTAAACTCCTTACGTAAGTAACCTCCCCACGTCTTGACACGGGGTTCAGCGTCTTTGAAAGTCACTGGGTTCCCGGCTCGGGCGCCGCGCATTTTGTTCATCTTCGGAGCCTTCGGCTCCGTGCGGTTGGCTTTCGCGGGAATGACGACCTTTTTCACCCTCCCCTTCGTCCCCTCCCATCAAGGGAGGGGATAATACGGTGTACCCCTCTCCACCTGCGGGAGAGGGGGCAGGGGGTGAAGGCTGATTACACCCTTATCGGCATCATCATAATTGGTATGCCCTGGGTGTAGAAATACCTCTGCACGGCAAATATCGTGTAGTTGTGCAGGAAGCCGGTGAACAAGGACGGCTTCGGGAACACGAGCTGGCCGCCGAAGAATATGGCGTTGGGGTACTTTTCTAAAATGTCGGGCGCGACCTTGCCCACCTGCTCTACCACGTCCGTGCCGAACGATGCAAACCCCTCTGCATAAAAGCCCTGCCTGTTGACGAACTCCGCATACCGGTCCAGGTCTCCCTTGACCTTCTCGCGCAGGTTATCGAGCTCGGCCGTCCCCTTGAACGTGCCCGCGTCCACCACGCCTACCTCCACGAACACGAAGTTCTTAAACGTCCCCCCGAAGTGGCGGATTATGTTCAATAGCGTATGAAGCCCAAGCCCGTTGAAGCCGTTGACCAGCAGCACCGCGGTCTTACCCGTAGGGTCGTATGCGGGCGCGGGCCTGGCCGTGTCCTGTGCGCTGGCGGGCTTATCTTTAAGGCTGTAACCTGCGGCCTCTACCAGGCTGTCCAGTCGGCCCAGGAGTTTCTGTGTGTTTTTGTAGTGGCCCTTTATCAGGAAGGCCAGCCCGACGAGCGAGCCGGTTATCACTATCGTTATCCAGCCGCCCTCCTCGAACTTGAGTATCACGACCGAAACGAGTATGAAGCTGGTAAGGACAAGGCCCACCCCGTTGATGAAAAGCTTCTTCTCCCAGTGGGCCTCCTTGCCGCGCGCCTGCCACCAGTGCTTCACCATGCCAAGCTGCGAAAGCGAGAACGTGATAAAGACGTTGATGGAGTAAAGCACCACCAGGAACCTGACCGAGCCGCCTGATATGAGCATCATCAGGAATGCCGCCACGCCCATTATCAGTATGCCCTTCTGCGTGACGAGCCTGTCTGAAAAAGAGGCGAACTTGGTGGGCATCCAGCGGTCGAGCGCCATGTTGGACAGCACCCTCGGGCCGTCCAGAAAGCCCGCCTGCGCGGCGACGAGCAGGAGCACGGACTCGGAAATCAGCGTGATAAGCACTATGACATAAGCGGTGCTACCGCCCCGGTCCTTGGTGATGCTCTCGAACAGCACCGCGTTCAGGGTCTTGCCCGGCACGTGCGCCACGTCGTACAGGAGATAGGCGAACATCAGGCCCATCACGGTGAATGCAAGCGAGAAGGCCATGTAGCGCATGGTGCGCTTGCCGGTCTTTGCCCTCGGCTCCCTGAGTATCGGCAGTCCGTTAGATACCGCCTCTATGCCGGTGTACGTCCCCGCGCCCATACTGTATGCGCGTAGCATTATGAACAGCATCCCCCATAGCCCCATCTGTGACTCGGTGTTTTGCACATCCGCCTGAGTCGCCGCTATAACATCCGGCAGGTGGCCCGCATGTGAGACGAGCGCGTATACTATAAAGAAAACGTGTGTGGCGATGAATATCAGGAATATGGGCACAAGGGGCAGTACCGACTCCTTCACGCCGCGCAGGTTCATTATCGTCAGTACAATCACGCAGAAGACAGCAAACCAGAGCTTGTACAAATGCCATTCCGGTGGAAGGAAGGAAAACAGCGCATCCGCGCCCGACGCGACGGATATGGCGATGGTAAGCACGTAGTCAATAAGCAGGGCGCAGCCCGACACCATGCCGACGGAAGGCGACAGAAGTTTGCTCGCCACAAGGTAGCCGCCGCCGCCAGACGGGAACAGCTCTATTATCTGGGAGTAGCTCGTGCTGATAACGAATACGGTGACGCCGGAGGCGAGCGCTACGAACAGGGCCAGATGGGTATGGCCCTGCAAAGCGAGGAACGCCTCCTCCGGGCCGTAGCAGGACGACGAGAGCCCGTCCGCGCCAAGCCCCACCCATGCGAAGAATGCTATGAGAGATAAGTGGTGGAACACCTTGGGGTCGAATATGTCGTGAGCGCCTCCCAATACAAGGCTTCTTAGCCTTTTTAGCAGGGAGCTTCCTTCGGTAGGCACCTTCATCATCGCTTCTCTCCTTATTAATTACAGCAACGAAACGGCGCAAAAAAGCCGCTGGCAAGACCAGCGGCATCGCGCACTGCTCGTTGCTCTCCCAAACGCCTACGAGGTTAGCTGACGGGCTCAGGCCTGAAAGTGCCTTATCCTCGAAAGAGGAATACGCCCCGAAAACTTGGGTCCCCCGCATCCATACGAAATATGGATCTCGGCTGCAATATGTAAAAACGATAATTATGATAGACCCGTTATTCCACCCTGTCAAGTCCAATCGTGTCCCCGCGTTTTCTCTTGACATGCACAATATGTAGTGCTATGATGGTGACTATGCGCTATATATTGGATAACCTGTTCCTAACGTGGGGATACCCGGTGGATAACCGGGCGGCCATGCGGGATAACCTGTGGGTTACGAGTGGACAAGGGGCATGATGGACGACTACAGACTTACGCCGCAGGAGCCTGACCTCTTTGCAGGGGCCGAGACGACCGACATGGCGCTCTTCGTGCGCACCTCGGGCGACGAGGTAGTCACCTGGGACCGCATGCGTATCGTGGACGCGCTCGTGCGCGAGACCTCGATAGACAGGGCCACCGCAGAGGCCGTATCCAAAGACGTGGAGAAGACCATCGGGGCCGCGCGTATAAAGTACCTGACAGCGCCCCTCATCCGCGAGCTCGTTGATGCGCGGCTTATCGAGTATGGGCTCGAGGGCGCACGCCGGATGCACACACGGCTCGGCGTACCGCTCTACGACGTAGAGCGCCTTATACTGCACCCCAACAAGGAAAACGCGAACGTCCCGCACGGCCCGGAGGCTACGAACCTCACCCTGGCCGAGAACATAAAGAAGGAATACGCGCTACTCCGGGTGTTCTCGCCGGAGGTCTCCGACGCCCACATGCGGGGGGATTTGCACATACACGACCTGGGCTTCATCGACCGCCCTTACTGCTCCGGCCAGTCACTCGAATACATTAAGAAGTTCGGGTTATGCCTGCCGAACTCGCTTTCCACCGCAAAGCCCGCGAGACACGCGGAGGTGCTGCTCGCACACATGGTGAAGTTCTCGGCCGCGCTCCAGAGCCATTTCGCGGGGGCTATAGGCTGGGACGCGGTGAACCTCTTCTTCGCGCCATACATCGAAGGGATGTCCGACAAGGAAATCCACCAGTTGGCCCAGATGCTGATATTCGAGTACTCCCAGCAGGCGGTCGCGCGCGGCGGGCAGGCGATATTCAGTGACATCAACCTCTACTGGGAGGTGCCCAAGCACTTCATGGGCGTGCCCGCCGTAGGGCCGGGCGGCACATACACCGGCAAGACATACGAGCAGTACGGCGACTGGGCGAGGAAGCTCGCATGGGCCTTCTTCGACGTCTACATGGAAGGCGACGGGCTCGGCCGCCCGTTCTTCTTCCCTAAGCCGCTCGTGCACATCACGGAGCGTTTCTTCCAGACGCCCGGACACCAGGACTTTCTAAACCACATCTCCGACGTATCCTCGAAGATGGGCAACACCTATTACGTCTTCGACAGGGGCGACACGGCCAAGATATCCGAGTGCTGCCGCCTGTCGTTTAAATTAGAGAAGCAGGACTTCGAGGACGCGCGCGAGCCCTGGAGGATGCGCTACAGCGCGCTCCAGAACGTTACTCTGAACCTCCCCAGGATGGCATACCAGGCGGGTGGGTCGGACTCGGAGCTTTTCCGCATACTCGCCGAGCGCATGGAGATAGCGGCGCAGGCGCATAAAGAGAAGCGCTGGTTCATAGAGCGACTGCTGTCGCTTGGCGAGTCCGGCCCGCTTGCGCTCCTCACGATGAACCTGGACGGCCAGCCCTACCTCAGGATGGACAGGGCATCACACCTTATCGGCATGGTCGGCTTAAACGAGATGGTAAAGGTGCACACAGGGCACGAGATGCACGAGGGCAGCGCATACCTCAAGTACGGCCTGAAGGTGACCGCCCAGATGAAGCTCATAACAGAGAAGCTGGCAGAAAGGCACGGGATGCGCTTCGTGCTTGAGCAGACGCCCGCAGAGTCAACCGCGCACCGCTTCGCAAAGCTCGACCTCCGCTACCACTCGCCCGCGTCCGGACATGCGGTGAAGGGCGACATATCGAAGGGGCAGGTGTATTACACGAACTCGACATATATTCCCGTATCCGCAGGCGTGGGGCCGATTGACCGGGTGCGCACCGAGGGGCTGTTCCACCCGATGATAGAGGCGGGCTCGCTCACGCATATATGGTTGGGCGAGGCGAGGCCTTCTCCTGCCTCCGTCGCAAACTTCGTGACCAAGGTGTTCCAGAACACAATGAACGACCAGGTGGCTTTTTCGCCTGAGTTCACCACATGCGGCTCATGCGGGAAGACCGCGCGCGGCCTGAAAGACGCATGCCCCAGTTGCGGCTCCGAGGATGTAGAGGGCATAACGCGTATCACCGGGTACTTCACGAAGGTATCGTCCTGGAACAAGGGAAAGTTAGGCGAACTCGCCGACCGTTTCAGGAACGGGCCGTTCATGGAGGATAAAGAGGGCGCGGTAACGATAGCGTCATAATGTAGCTGCCTGATTTATCAGGCGCCTTTAGAAATATGATGTCAAAAGCGCCCCATGAATGGGGCAGCTACAAACGGCGAAACAGCAACAGGTGGGGAGGTTCCATGACACACGTGAAAGTCTTCGTTAAAGACGGCTGCAGCAGGTGTCCCGCCGCAAAGGACGTTGCGGTGGCATTGAAGGGCGAAGGGGTCGAGGTGCACGAGTTCGACATGGGCACGGCGGACGGGCTTGCGGAGGGCGCGTTCTTCGGCATAATGTCCACTCCGACCATGCTCGTGGTGGACAAGGACGAGAACCCGCTCACCTACTGGCGCGGGGTAGTGCCCGCCGCCGATGAGGTAAGAAAGGCGCTTAACGCGCTATAGGCGCTGCAAAATATGCGCTATACCGCGCAGTGGCTACCTTTGCCACCCTTTTGTGGTGTTGCTTTTGCATTTAATTAGGTAAAAAAGTGCCACTTGCCCTGAAATCCACCAAAAAGCTCAAAAATATATTCCATTCTTCAATAAATATGTGTATAATGCCTACCATGCGCGCCGAGGGGCCTTTTGTGAAGGGCTTTATCGAGTCCTCTTTCCTGGACTGGCCGGGCAAGGTAGCGTCCGTCGTTTTCCTGCCCGGATGCAACTTCCGATGCCCATTCTGCCACAACCACGCCCTCGTGCTGGGGCCGGACTCCATCGCGGACATCCCGCTTGGCACGGTTCTTGCTTCCCTTGATACAGTCAAGGGCTGGGTGGACGGGGTGGTGGTCTCAGGCGGGGAGCCTACGCTGCACCCGGACCTGGAAGGCATGCTCACGAGTATCAAGCAGGCGGGCTTTGCCGTAAAGCTTGACACTAACGGCTCCAGGCCGGATGTCATAAGGCATCTCCTGGGCCAAAGGCTGATAGACGCGGTGGCGATGGACATAAAGGCCCCGCTCGACCCAGCGGCATACGAATTGGCGGCAGGCGTGCCAGTGGACGTGGGTGCGATAAGGCAGAGCATTGCATTGCTCATGGACAGCGGGTTGGAGGTCACCTTCCGCGCGACTGTAGTACCCGGCCTGCACGACGAGGCGGCGGTTACAGAGATGGCGCGAACGGTAAAGGGGCGGCTGATATTGCAGGAGTTCAGGCCGGACGACGCGCTCGACCCCGCGTACCGGCTTATAAAGCCTTTCGGGCCTGACGTTATGGGGAGGCTCAGGGATATGGCGGCGAGCGCTCGATGAACCGTCTCACGTCCATCGCAAAGAAGCATACCCGCATCGTAGTCGGGCTGATGTCGGGTACGTCGCACGACGGCGTGGACGCGGTGGTGGCACGTATAAAGGGCGCGGGCGCGGGATGCACCGTGGAGCTGATAACCCACAGCTATACCCCGTACCCGGACAAGCTCGGCTCCGAGGTGGGCAAGGCGTTCGACGGGCCGACCTCGCTTGTGTGCTCTTTGAACTTTGAATTAGGCGAGTTCTTCGCAGCCGCCGCCTTGGGGGCCGTCAAGGAGGCCGGGCTAAAGATAGAAGACGTGGACCTGATAGGCTCGCACGGCCAGACCATATACCACGTGCCGCCAGGTGCTACTGGTGGCGGTGCGGGGAAGGCGGGTTCCACCCTCCAGATAGGCGAGGGCGCGGTAATAGCAAGGAGGACGGGGGCCGTCACCATAAACGACTTCCGCACGGCGGACATGGCGGCAGGCGGGCATGGCGCGCCGCTCGTGCCCCTGGCCGACTGGGTGATGTTCAGGAGGCCGGGCAAGGTGACCGCGCTCCAGAACATAGGCGGGATAGCGAATGTAACCGTAGTCACGGAGGACCTGGACGGCGTGATGGGTTTTGATACCGGCCCCGGGAACTCTCTGATAGACGAGACCGTGAGGATTTTGACTCGTGGGAGGATAAAGTACGACAAAGGCGGCAAGCTTGCGGCAAGTGGGGAAATAATACCAAAACTGATGCAAAAACTGGTAGCCAATCCCTATTTCAAGAAAAAGCCGCCCAAATCAACGGGCCGCGAGACCTTCGGGAAGGCGCTCGCAGAAAAGATAGTAGCCGAACACAGGGCGGCGCGTAAGGAGGACATACTCTGCACCCTTACGCACCTGAGCGCAATGAGTATCAGGGCCGCGTACGACGACTTCGTATTCCCGGCGCACGGCAAGCTCGACCGCATAGCCCTCTGCGGGGGCGGGGCCGGGAACGACTTTTTAGTCTCGCTTCTCCGGCGGCTTTTTGAGGGCATACCGGTTATTGACATAGAGGAGCTTGGCGTACCGGCGCAGGCAAGAGAGGCACTGTGCTTCGCAGTGCTCGCAAACGAGACTATGTCGGGCAACCCCGGTAACGTGCCTTCGGTTACAGGGGCTGGTTCGGGCGCAATACTCGGCAAGATTAACCTTTAGAAAGGTCCCTAAATGAGCTTTGACTTAAAGAGTTTAAGCCTTAACAAGATGATTGCGCAGAGGGTGATGCCGAGGCTGGACGGCGGCAGGCTCGGCGACAAGGGCTACATGGACGAGGTGGTGAAGCTTGTGGACGCGGGTGTCGGCGGCTTCATACTCTTCGGAGGCGAATACCACGAGGTGCGACAGGCGCTCGTGAGGCTCCAGGCAAGGGCGAAGGTACCGCTCCTCATAGCCTCCGACATGGAGCGCGGAGCCGGCCAGCAGCTCCGGGGGGCTACGGTGTTCCCGCGCCAGATGGCGGTCGCCGCTGCCACGGACCTGGTATCCGGCGAGGGCCTCGGCCTCGTGACGGAGATGGCCGAGGCGGTGGCGGAGGAGGCACGGTGGGCCGGTGTACACGCGGTGTTGGGCCCGGTGCTGGACGTGAACTCCAACCCGGACAACCCTATCATATGCACACGCGCATTCTCGGACGAGCCGCAGGTGGTGTCCACCCTCGGCGAGCGCTACGTGAAGGGCATGCAGAACGCGCCGTTTCCGGTGATGGCATGCGCAAAGCACTACCCCGGCCACGGCGATACGTCTGTGGACTCCCACGACAAGCTCCCTGTCATAGACAAGGACAAGGAAAGCCTGGAAGAAGAGGACATGCTGCCTTTCAGGCGTGCTGTGATGGCGGGCGTGGACATGGTGATGACCGCGCACCTTATGGTGCCCTCGCTCGACCCTGTTTACCCCGCGAGCCTTTCGCGTAACATTACTCGCGGGTACTTAAGGAACCGCGCGGGCTTCGAGGGCATCGTAATGACGGACGCCCTCGACATGGGTGCGTTAAAGGGCGGGTTCCCGCCGGTAGAGGCCGCGCGCCTTGCCATAAAGTCCGGCGCGGATATATTGCTCCACCCGCCTGAGCCCGCCGCATATCTTGAAGAACTCTTCGCGCTCGCAAAGGACAAGGGTGTGACCAAGGAAGACGTGTTCTTGCCCGCAGGGAGGCTCCAGAGGGCGAAGCTCAAATACTGCGTCCCCGCAAAGATCTCGGACGCGAAGCTTCGGGAGGACCTGGTAAAGAACAGGGAGTTGGCCCACTCGATTTCGCTCAGAGCACTGACGCTCGTGAAGGCGGGCGGTGCGTTCCCCGCCCTTATGGATATAAAGGGTACGATAGCCCATATAGTACTTGAGGACGACGGGGACAGGCTGTCGGGACGGGGCATAAGGAGCAGGCTTGCCGCGCGTCACAAGAAGCTGAAGAATATATTCGTCACGAACGATACCCTGCCGGCCATGAGGGCGCTTGCACTTAAAACGGCCAAGGAGGCATCTCTTGTAGTCGTGTCGGTCTTCTCGAAGGTATCTGCGGGCAAGGGCCGCTCCGGGATATCGCCGGGCCTTCTGGAGTTGGGCAAGCAGGTGCTCGCGAAGAACAAGAAGTGTGTCGTGGTGTCGTTCGGGAGCCCGTATATACTCAAGGAGTTCATGGACGCGGAGTACGTCGTCGCGGCATACGACCCGTCTGAGGCGATGCAGGAGGCCGCATACCGCGCCTTTATGGGCGAGATAGTATTCCGGGGGGATTTGCCGGTAAGGTTATAAGGAGGCTTTTTCATGTTAAAGCGCATCGCCGTCATAGCGGCGGCAGTTATGATAACCCTGACCCTCATCGCGTGCCATACTAAACCGGCCAAGGACGCGGAGACCCTGTACAACGAAGGCAACGAGCAGTTGAAGGCGCACAAGTACGAGCTTGCGGTCGTGTCTTTCAGCGACGCGGTCAAGGCCTCCCCGGACGACCCGCGTTATTACTTCGCCAGGGCAAACGCGCTCTTCTCGATGGGCCGCAAGGAAGACGCCTTGGCGGACTATGACAAGTCCATTTCCCTCTCCCCGAAGAACTCCCAGCCATATTACAACAAAGGCAACGTGCTTGTGAGCCTGGGCAGGGACGAGGAGGCTATAGCCTCCTACGACAAGGCGATAGAGGTAAACCCCGGCCATGTAAAGGCGTACTTCAACAAGGGCATAGTGTTGAACAAGCTTGGCAGGAAGGCGGAGGCCGATGTCGCGTTCAAGAAGGCGGAGGAGATTTCGCCGGGCTTAAAGATGCCGCAAGGCGGCAACTGAAATCTCTTGACAAAAAGCAGTCCCAGATGGTAACTTACTGTTTCCCTGAGTAGCAAGATGCCGAAGTGGTGGAATTGGTAGACACGCCAGGTTCAGGGCCTGGTGGGCGCAAGCCCGTGGGGGTTCAAATCCCCCCTTCGGCACCACGTTTTTTTAAGCGCCTAATGCGCCTCCCCCCAGTTGGGGCCGATGCCCACGTCTACCCTTATCGGCACGTCAAGGCTTACCACGCCCTCCATCTCCTCTTTGACGAGTGCGCATATCTTATCCGCCTCGGACTCCGGCGTCTCGAACACAAGCTCGTCGTGTACCTGCAGCACCATCAGCGAACCCGCGCCCTCGGTCTTCAGCCTCCGGGATATGTTCAACATCGCCGCCTTTATGATGTCTGCTGCGGTACCCTGTATCGGCGTGTTTATGGCGAGCCGCTCCCCCTGGCTCCGGGTGTTCTTGTTGTCTGACTGAAGCTCCGGTATCGGTCGCCTCCTGCCGAAGAGCGTGGTGGAATAGCCCTTCTCTATCACGTCGTCCAGGTTCCTCTCGATGAACTCCTTCACGCCACTATGCCGCTCGAAGTAAGTATCGATGTACCGCTTCGCGTCTTTTGGATGCACGCCGATCTGTGCCGAAAGCCCGTACGCGCCCATCCCGTACATTATGCCGAAGTTCACCGCCTTGGCCTGCCTGCGCATCTCGTCCGTGACAGACTCGGTAGTAATGTTGAATATCTCGGATGCAGTGCGCGTGTGTACGTCCTCGTCCGCTTTAAAAGACGAAACCAGCGACGGGTCGCCTGAGAGGTGGGCCATCAGTCTAAGCTCCACCTGCGAGTAATCTGCGGATATGATGCACCGTCCCTTGGGCGCGGAGAAGGCCTGACGTATCCGCCTGCCCCACTCACCGCGTATGGGTATGTTCTGGAGGTTCGGGTCGGACGAGGAGAGCCGCCCGGTAGCCGCGACCGCCTGGTTGAGGCTGGTATGCACACGCCCGGTCTTGGGGTTGACGAGCCTTGCGAGCGCGTCCACGTAGGTTGACTTAAGCTTGAAGACCTCCCTGTACCCCAGTATCTCTGAAGGAAGCTCGTGCGACACAGACAGAGATGTCAGCACCTCCTCGTCCGTGGAGTACCCGGTCTTGGTGCGCTTCTGCGGGGTCAGGCCGAGCCTCTCGAAGAGAATCTCGGAGAGCTGCTTGGGCGAGTTGATGTTGAACTCGCCGCCTGCCAACATGTATATCCGCCTTATCATGGATTCGAGCGCTATGTCCATCTCGCCGGACATGTCTTTCAGCTTTGCGAGGTCTATGTACACACCGTTCATCTCTATCTCCGCCAGCACGGAGATGAGTGGGAGTTCCATTTCCTCGAACAGGCCCATCATCCCCACATCTTTCAGCTTTGGACTCAGAACACGCGTGAGCATGTACGTTACGTACGCGTCCTCGGCGGAGTACCGCGTGGCCTTGTCTATATCCACCTGCGAGAAAAGTAACTGCCCCTTGCCCGTGCCGACCGCATCCGCGAACGTCATCGTCCTGAGCGAAAGCTGCTCCAGCGCCACGTTGTCCATGCTGTGGCTTGAGCGTCCGGGGTTCAGCAGGTATGAACCCACCATGCTGTCGAACGCGATACCGGACAGCTCTATGCCCGCGTTCCTGAGCGTTATCATGTCGTACTTTATGTTGTGACCGTACTTCTTTATGGCCGGGTCTTCCAGCACTGGCCTCAGCATCTCTATAACGCGCTCCCTGGGTACCTGGCCGGATGCGAGTGAGGGGAACAGGTCGCCGGTGCCATGTGCCACGTGCCCGAACGGGATGTAGAAAGCCTTGTCTTCGCCATAGCAGATAGATATGCCTACAAGCTCGGCCAGCATCGGTAAGATTGAGGTCGTCTCGGTGTCCACTGCGCACTCGCCCGCAGCGCGTATGCCCGCTATAACCCCCGCAAGCGTCTTCTCGTCCGTCACCGCTATGTATCTTGCAGTAGGGCTTTCATCATGGGTCACGTGCTTCATCAGCGCGGTGAACTCCATCTCCTTGAATATCTCGATAAGCGCCTTGCTGTCCTGCGCGCGCCGCTTGAGGCCCTCGATGTCCACGTCCTGCGGCAGCTCCGTCATAAGCGTCACGAGCCTCTTGGACAGCCGCGCGTCCTCCGCGTGCGCTATCAGGTTCTCCTTAAGCTTCGGTTTCTTGATGGACTCCACGTTTGCAAGCACGCCCTCGATGCTGCCGTACTCTGCTATCAACTGAAGGGCGGTCTTCGGGCCCACGCCGGGCACGCCGGGTATGTTGTCAGAGGAGTCGCCGGTAAGCCCGAGAAGCTCGGTTATGGCCTCAGGCCCCACGCCGAACTTCGTCTTGCACTCGGCAGGCCCGTACATTACGTCCTTCATCGTGTCGTACACTCTGATATTGTCGGTAATTATCTGGTAGAGGTCCTTGTCGCCCGTCACCACGGTCACGTCGAGGCCCGCTTTTTCAGCCTTACGCGCGACTGTCGCTATCACGTCGTCCGCCTCTATGCCGGGCATCAGGAGCACGGGTATGTTGAATGCCTCGACCAGCCTGTGTATGATTGGTATCTGCGGCACTAAGTTGTCAGGCATGGGCGGGCGTGTGGCCTTGTACTCCTTGTACTGCTCGTGCCGCGTCGTTGGGCCTTTCGGGTCGAAGCACACGGCAAGGTAGTCCGGCTTCTTATCGTCCACCACCTTCATCAGCATGGTAGTGAACCCGAACACCGCGCCCGTCGGCAAGCCCTTGGACGTGGACAGACCCTTTATCGCGTAGAACGCGCGGTAAATGTAGGAGTTGCCGTCAATCAGGTAGAGGGTGGGGTTAGATGTTTTCATATCGGCAGGACGGTTCCACTAAACCATGTGCTCCAGAAGAACTGGAATATCCAGATGGACGCTAACGGTTCCTCTGGAAATGTAATATATTTGTATATAAACTGCCCTTTCCCCACAACACCGGTGCCCCAATTTTGGGGCAGATTATACTGTTTCTCAGTCAAGGAGCGGTGCCATCTGACCTTTATGTTTGCTTTGTCCCCAAGAATCTTCCCGGTGTGATAAAAGTGTAAGCCGCGAATCATCTTCTCAACAACCTTGTCGTGTGCATCGGTATCGAGAAAAACGGCAGGTCTCTTTACTATTCCTTCTGGCGTTTCGACTTCGATGTCTCTTATGGTACTGGCAAGCTCGTTTTTTAAACGCTGATTGTGGTCGAGCGTACGCGCCGTTTGCTCTTTGAACATCCTCTCGCCATCAGGACCATGTCCTCCCGCAAATCCGATGAAAACCTTAAAAGCTTCATCAAGGTCTGATGTGCCATTATTGCACGAGGCACATGCAGGTACAGTTATCGTATCACCCGGACGAGGCTTTGGAAATATCGCTTGAGGTGGGATATGCTCGCGTGTTGCGTGGGGCTGTTTTCCGCAGATTACACAGATGTCGGAGTTACGAGTTTTCATTGGCATTGATCACGCCGCCACCTTCGCGTGCTTAATAATTTCCCGCAGGAAGGGTTCTTCCGCCGCCTCGAATTCCTCCGGCGTGTAGCCCTTCGCCTGCACCGGTTCAAGTATGCGCGCGGCGGCAACGCCCAAGACTTCCAGACGCTGCAACAGGTTCATGCCTTCAAAGTCTCTTGATACGACGATAAGGTCTATGTCGCTGTCCTCGCCCGCCGTGCCTCGTGAGTATGAACCGTAGAGCATAACTGTAGCCGGAGTAACGCCCAGTTCCTTCAGCTTCTCAACGAAGCGGGTAATTACCCCTTCAACCTGCTGTCTTGTTTTAACCATGTAACAGCCTCTCTTGTTTTTGCAAGATAGTGCGCCGCAATCTCTTCGGTGAATACCGACAACATCCTTTGAAGGTCTTCGGGATACCTTGTCGCTATGTGAGCGCCGTTGAGTTTCCCCACAAAATCGAGCAACTCACCGGGAAATTCAACTACCCCCAACTTTGCGAGATACAGCAAATCGTGCGACTTGGGCGGGAGTTGGCCACTCTCCTCATTAACGACAGCCTTCAATGCCTTCTCCAATGCAAGGTGGCACATGTACACAACATAGATATACCTGCCGGTGTTAAACATGTGTTCGGCAGTAACCAAGTCATACTCTGCCGTATCGAGCCAGTTTCTTGTTTCTTTACGCATTAAAAAAAGATTAGCAGATTTTGGCAAGAAAATCCAGCAATTAGACAGGAACCGTCTGAATCCCCCGTTTATGTGTTGACTTTTCCCCGCCCGGATGCTATCAGACCTGTATGCAAACACATCCAGAAATATTCGACGTAGCCGTAATAGGCGGAGGGCCGGCGGGCATGATGGCGGCGGGGCGAGCCGCCGAGTCCGGCGCGCGGGTCGTGCTGATAGAAAAAAACTCGCGGCCCGGCAGGAAGCTGCTGCTCACGGGCAACGGAAGGTGCAACCTCACAAATGCTGAACCTGACGCGCGCAGGCTGGTCGAGAGATACGGGAGAGAAGGAAAATTCCTATTCTCTGCCTTCTCCGTGTTTGGCGTGGCTGAGACGCTGGGCTTCTTTGAGCGGATGGGCGTCAGTACAAAGACGGAAGAAAGCAACAGGGTATTCCCGAAGTCTGACCGCGCACAGGACGTGCTCAGCGCGCTGCTCGATTACACGAAGACGGGCGGTGTGACACTCCTGACCGGTTCGTCGGTCGAGGGGCTTGAGGTATCAGGCGGCAGGGTAGTATGCGCGCGTCTCGCGGACGGCAGCCATGTCGCAGCTGATAGCTTCATCGTGTGCACCGGCGGCAGGTCGTACCCGAAGACCGGCTCAACCGGTGAGGGCTTCAAATGGCTGAAGGCCCTCGGACATACTCTAACGCCGCAAAGGCCTGCACTCACACCGGTTAGGGTGAAAGAGACATGGGTGCGGGACGTGGAGGGTGCAAGCCTCACGGATGCCGGGTTGACGGCGTACCTGGACGGTAGGAATAAATTCCACGTCAGGGGTGACGCAGTATTTACGCGGGACGGCCTGAGCGGCCCTATGGTATTCGACATAAGTGGGGCTATCGGTGGGCTGATGGATACTGGCACGGTGACGCTGTCGCTTGACTTAATCCCGGACGAGGGCACGGATGCGCTCGACGGGCGCATGCAGGAGATGTTCGCGCTCAACCAGAACAGGCGGATAAAGAACTGCATCTCCGGTTTCCTCACGCCGAAGCTTGCCCCGACCTACATGGCGCTTGCAGGCATAGACGGTGAGGAGCGGATAAACAAGTTGACGAGGGAGGAACGGCAGGGGCTTGTAAGGTTTATCAAGGGCGCCGTACTGACCGTGAGCGGCCTCGGCGGGTTCGACAGGGCCATGCTGACAAAGGGCGGTGTGTCGCTAAAAGAGGTGGACGGGAAGACCATGCGCTCGAAGGTGGTGGAGAACCTGTTCCTTGCTGGCGAGGTGCTTGACCTGGACGGGCCTACCGGCGGATATAACTTACAGATATGCTGGAGTACGGGTTACGTGGCCGGGAAAAACGCGGCCTACTTAGCCTCAGCGCGCTGACGCAGAAGTTCCGCTATATCCTTGTTGCCGCCCTTCGTGGCCCAGAAGGTCGCCGTATTGCCTCTGTTGTCGCGGGCCTTTATACTGGCCCCTTTGTCAAGCAGGAACACGACCATGTCCCGGCAGCCCCCGAACGATGCGGAGATGAGCGGGGTCCAGCCCGCATTGTCCGTTGCCTCTATGTCCGCGCCCTTCTTCAGAAGCAGCTCCGCCACGGCAACCCGCCCCCCGAAGGCGGCCACGTGCAGGGGCGTGTCCCCCTCGCTGTCCTTGGCCTCTATCTTCGCGCCCGTGAGGATTAGCAGCTCGGCGATGTCGCAGTGCCCGCCGAATGCCGCGTTGTGGAGCGGGGTCACGCCGTTTCCATCGTGTGCGTAGACCTTCTCCGGGTGCTCCTTTACGACCGCCTCGACCGCGCAGTAGTCGCCTGAGCGTGCGGCCTTTAAAATATCCTCCGCAGCCCATGAACATGTTGCAGAGAGGGCCAGCAAGAACCAAGCAACAGCCAGTAATGAATAGACTTTCATGCCTACTATAATAACGCCGGAGGGCGCTCCGGGTCAAGCCAAAAGCTACGCATGAGCGTTGACAAAACCCGCGTGCGCGGGTAGTATTTAAAAACAGGTAGGCACATCATGTACAAAACCAGTGGACTGAAAGGAGCTTACGTATGAAGAGTATTTGCGCGGTGTTGGTGGGAGGCGCGCTACTGTTGAGCGCGGGAGTCGCATGTGCAGGCGGGAAGGTGGACGGTAAAAAAGAGTTCATGGAGCACTGCGCCGTATGTCACAAGGACGGCGGTAACATCATAAACCCGTCGAAGACCCTGAAGTCATCCGACAGGGATGCGAACGGGATAAAGGACGCAAGTGATATTGTAAAGCTCATCAGGAAGCCCGGCATGGGCATGACCGCATTCGACAAGAAGACAATATCCGACAAAGAGGCGAAGGCGATAGCGGAGTATATCATCAAGACGTATTAAGTATGTAACGCCCCCTCAAGTCCCCCTCTTAAGTTAAGAGGGGGATGGGGGAGTTATGAACCCATTACTTCTTCCCCCCCAGCTCGTAACCCGCCTCTTTGACTATACCGTCGAACACGTTCTTGCCGTCCGTGCCGTAGCTCTTCACGAAGGCATCCGATATTATGCCCATGTTCTTCGCTATAACCTTGTTCTCCATCTCACCCTGGTCCATGTTCAGCGCGGACTTGCTGCGCCTCAGCCAGTCCACCAGGTCGGCGCGGGTTATCAGGTTGTGGCTGTAGCGGTTGCCCATCTCGTCGCCCATCACGCGGAAGGTCTGCTTGTATATCTCGGTCTTGAGCGCGTTGTCGGACGGGATGTCGAGCGTGCTCTTGACGTTTTTGGGATCGAAGTAAAGCTGCGTCCCGCCCTCGGAGGTGAACGGTATGGATGCCCCGGACTTTATTATCCGCTGGTTCTCTACGTATTTCTCTTTGTAGATGGTGATGAAGTTCTTTATGAACTCCTCCCTGTCCGCCTGCGAGCCTTCCGCTATAAGGGTGATGAACACGTCGACTGCCGTGTCGAGCGTCTTCTTCCAGCCTGTCTCAAAGTCGTTTATGACCCTGACGAATGCGTTGGCGGTGTTCTCGCCTATGATGCCCGCCGCCTCCTGGAGGTGCGGGCCGAGCACGAGGTCTGCGGTCCTGTCCTGGTAGCCCTGCCTGAACCCTTTCTTGAACGCGTCCTTCAACTCCTGGTGCACCCCGAAGTAGTCTATCTCGTCTTTTTGTATCAGGTGCTCAATGAAGTCCTTGGACGTGCGGTTGTTCAGGCTCGAATCCGGGTTTATGTGGTCCTCGAAGAGGTCCTCGCCCCATTTCTTGCCTTCCTTCTCGTATGAGTCCACGTCCCTCTGCACCTTGGAACCCCTGTCGTTGCTGAAGAAACCGGCATACGAGGCAGTGGTGAAACCTGCCACAAGGCAGGAAGCAAAGACCATGCAAAGCGCGGCTTTATACCCTCTCCTGATTGACGACATCGCGTGCCCCTCCTTTAGGTATGTGAACATAGTCATATACTGCACATATATACGCTACAAAAACTATACGGAAGAAGACCCCCTCTGTCAAGGCTTTAGTAAGGAGGGCTGCCCATGATGGCGGAGATGAGTTCCAGCATGCCGCCGGGCAGAATGCCCAACAGCAGTATGGCCGCCGCCACGAGCGCGAGGGCCGCGTGCCCGGACAGGTCGGCCTTCGGTACAAGTGGCATGGAGGCCCCGGCGGATGCTTCATCGGCTGGCGTCATGTAAAGGTACACGGCCACCCTCAGGTAATAGTATACGGATATGATTGCCGTCACTATGCCAATGGCAGCGAGGTATACGTAGCCTGACTTGACCGCATAGTAGAACACGCCGAACTTACCCATGAAGCCCGCGGTTGGCGGCAGCCCTGCGAGCGAGAACATGCATATCGTGAGCACGAAGCCCCGGAACGGATGTGTATAGCCCATGCCCTTGAGCCTGCCGATGTCGCCCAAGTCGCCGTCTTTGTCTGACAACGAAGCCACCACCCCGAACGCGCCCAGGTCCATCAGTACGTAAGTCAGGATGTAGAATACTGCTGGACTGCCTCCCGATGACGGCGCGGCGATGACGGCCATCAGCACATATCCCATCTGCGCGATGGACGAGTATGCGAGCAGCCTCTTTATGTTGTTCTGGGTAAGGGCGGCAATGTTGCCGAAAATCATGGTCAGGGCAGCCATCGCCCAGAGGACGGGCGTCAGCGTTGCCCAGCCTGCGCCGGTTTCAAAGGCGAGCCTTAAAAATGCAGCAAATATCGCCGCCTTGGATCCGGTGGAAAGAAAAGCGACAGAAGGGGCGGGCCCGCCCTCGTATACGTCCGGCGCCCAGAGGTGGAACGGGAAAAGCGACGCCTTAAACCCTAACCCGGTCAGGAGCATCGCCCAGCCCGCAAGGCCAATGTTGCTTATGGAGCCGGAAGCCGAAATTGCGTGCATGGAACCGGCCACGGAGAGCGTGCCGGTCGCCGCGTATATCAGCCCTAAGCCGAACGCAAAAAATGCGGTGGATACCGCGCCGACCACGAGGTACTTAAGCCCCGCCTCGCCGGACAAGCGGTCTGCCCTGTTGGAGGCAAGCAGTACGTAGAGCGAGAGCGTCATGGACTCAAGGCCGATGAATATGCCGAGCAGGCTGGTGGACGAAGCCAGGAACGCCATGCCGAAGGCGCCAAACAACACGAGCGCCGGATACTCCTCGTCGCCCAGGGGCCGCCTCGCCGTGTAACCCACGGAGAACAGCAGGGTAATCAGTGCGGTAAAGCATGACAGCGTGGTAAAGAACAGGCTGAACCCACCGAGGCTTATCATCCCGCCCGCCAACTGCACTTCAGGGGAGTAGAAGGCGGAGGTCAGCCCTGCGGCAAGGGCGATGCCAGCGCCAATCAGACAGAGGGTCTTCCTGCCGAGCGCAGGCATGAACGCGCCCAGCATGAGCAGGGCCATAGAGCCGAGGCCCAATATGGCAAGGGGCGTTAGGGCGTATAGCTCCTGTGCGCTCATGGTATGATACCTCTCGCCTGCACCATCGCCTTGACGGGTCCCTCTATCGGGCCCAGCAGGAGCTTCGGGTAAAGCCCTATGACGATGACGAGCACGGCAAGCGGGATGACTATGGCAAGCTCGCGGGCCGAGAGGTCTTTAATCTCGGCCGCGCTACCCGCAGGCCCGAACAGGAGCTTCTGCGCAAGCCTTAGCAGGTATATGAGCGTGGCCACCATGCCCGCGAACGCGGCGGCGGCAAGAATAGGATGTCCCCTGAAAAGGCCGGTGAGTATAAGAAGCTCGCCCGCGAAGTTATTTAGCCCGGGCAGCCCGAGCGAAGAGAGTATGAACAGAAGGAGAAACGCGGAGAACACCGGGGCCTTGGCCCAAAGCCCGCCGTATGCGGCTATGTCCCTCGTGTGGGCGCGCTCGTCCAGCATGCCGACCATGATGAACAATGCGCCGGTAGTGACGCCGTGGTTGACCATCTGGAGCGTGGCGCCTGAGAGCGAGATGTCGTTCCATGCGGCTATGCCGAGGGCCACAAGCCCCAGGTGCGATATGCTGGAATATGCGACCAGCCGCTTCATGTCCGTCTGAGAGGATGCGATGAGTGCTGCGTAAAACACGCCTATTATGCCTACTGCGAATATCAGCGGGAGAAGTGCCGCAGCCGCTTGCGGGAATATCGGAAACGCGAACCTTATCATGCCGTATGTACCTGTCTTTAAGAGCAGGCCCGCAAGTATCACGCTGCCAGCAGTTGGCGCGTCGGTGTGCGCGTCCGGCAGCCACGAGTGGAGCGGGAACAGGGGGACTTTCACGGCGAAGGCGAGCATGAACGCGGCAAACAGTATTACTGCGAGTATGGGGTCGAGAGTAGTCGCGCTCAGCGATTCGAGCGCGAAGGTGTAGTTGCCCGTCTGCCTGCCGTGGATAACGTATAGCCCTATGATTGCCAGGAGCATAAGCAGGCTCCCGGATACCGTGTATATGAAGAACTTGACCGCGGAGTAAACCCTCCGCCCGTGCCCCCACACGCCTATCAGGAAGAACATGGGTATCAGCATAGCTTCCCAGAAGAGGTAGAACAAAAACAGGTCGGTCGCAAGGAATACGCCCATCACCCCTGCCTCCAACACGAGGAGCGTAAAGTGGAAGAGCGCGACACGCTCGGTAATGGAGCGCCATGATACCAGGACCGAGAGCATGAACAGTAAAGCAGACAGCGTAACCATCAACATACTGATACCGTCCATGCCCAGGCTGAAGCGTATGCCGTAACCTGGTATCCACGAGGTGTCCACGTACATGAGCCAGGGCCCGGATGCCTTGGCAGGCTTTGTGAGCATGTAATACAATAATACGGTGATCCCGAACTCCACGGACGTCACCATGAGCGTGAGCATACGCGTGAGCCTGTCGTTCCGCCCGAACAGCATCGGTACGGATGCCGCGAGCGGCAGCAGTACGAGGAATATGAGTGCGCCTGACTGCATGACTATATTGCGCTCCAGGTAAAGAAGACCATTATCGCCGCCGCGCCCGCCAGTACTGCAAGGATGTATGTGGACGCCCTGCCCGTGACCGAGGCCCTGAGAAGTGTCCCTGCCTTGGCCAGTCCGGTACCCGCGCTGTCGAACGAGTAGTCCAAAGCCGCCTCGTCCACCGTCTTCCACAGGAAAACGGAGAGCCGCGTGTACGGCGTTACGAATATAATATTGTAAAGCCTGTCCAGATACCACCCCGAGTTCAGGAAGGCTATCAGCCCCGGGTACTTGTATGCCCTCTTCACGCGGGCCTCAGGGTTCACTGCGTATATATAGTGGGAATATGCCACCCCTGCGGCAAATAAAAACGCGCCCACCGCCTGCACGAACGCCTCGTGTGTGACGTGAGCGCTGCCCGCCAGGGACTGCGATGCAAGGATGGTCGCCAGCCTCTGTGTGCCGCCCCAGAGTTCGGGCGCGTTTATCATCCCGCCCGCAAGGCTCATAACGGCGAGCGGGACGAGGGTGACGGTCATCAACCGTGGTGTCTTTACGGGAGCAGGCCCGGACTCACCTGCAAACACGAGGTACACCACCCGGAATATGTATATGGTGGTTATGAAGGCAGTCACCTCGCTCAGTACCCACAGGGTCGTGAAATAAGCAGAGCCTTGCGCAAGTGTCGCGGCCTGTATAAGGTCCTTGCTGAAGAAGCCGCCGGTGCCGGGCGCAGCACTAAGCGCAAGCGCGCCTGCGAGGAAACACCAGAACAGGACGGGCGTCTTCGTCATAAGTCCGCCCATCTTGTATATGTCCCGCTCGCCCTTCATGGCGTGTATGATGCAGCCCGCCGTCAAAAAGAGCAGCGCCTTGAAGAAAGCGTGCGTCAGGAGGTGGAAGAGAGAGCCTGTCAGCGCGCCCGCGCCTACGCCCATGAACATGTACCCTATCTGGCTTATGGTGGAGTAGGCCAGCACCTTCTTTATGTCCCTCTGCGCCAGAGCGCAGGTGGCGGCGTAGAACGCGGTCAGCGCCCCCGCCCCCGCAGTTACGGCCATAGCAGTCTCGGAGAGATGTATGACAGGGAACATGCGCATCAGCAGGTATACTCCTGCCGTCACCATAGTGGCCGCGTGTATAAGCGCGGAGACGGGGGTAGGCCCGGCCATCGCGTCCGGCAGCCATACCGAGAGCGGCAACTGGGCGGACTTGCCTGCCGCGCCGAACAGAAGGAGTATGCCGATGAATGTAGCGGTTGAAACGGGCATCGAGCCCACGGCCTGCTCGTTGACTACCGAGATGCTTGTCGAGCCCGCAAAATAGAATAGCCAGATGAGCGCTACGCCGAATGCCACGTCCCCTATACGGGTAACTATGAACGCCTTCCTGCCCGCGTCCGCGTTCGCGGTGTCCTTGTACCAGAAACCGATAAGCGCGTAGGAGCAAAAACCTACCCCCTCCCAGCCAATATACATGAGCGGCAGGTTGGCTGCGAGCACGAGTATGAGCATGGAGGACACGAACAGGTTAAGGAGCGTGAAGTAGCGCGCGTAGCCCTCCTCGTCCTTCATGTAGCCCACGCTGTATACGTGTATCAGGAAGGACACGCCCGTCACCATCAGGGCCATCGTGGCAGAGAGCGCGTCGTAGTGAAACTCCATCGGGGCCGAAAACCACGATACCGAGAGCCAGTCGCCGAGCTTAAAGTTGACGGGCCCGCCCATCAGCGAGAAGGCCTTCCACGCGAAGTAGAATGATGCGCCAACGGATGCGCAGCCGACCGCCGCTACTACGCGGCGCGGTAGCTTCCAACCTGCCACTCCGTTGACCAGCGCGCCTATCAGCGGCAGTATGAGTATAAGCGTGATGTACTTCTGCATCTTCAGCCCTTCATATCGTCGTAGTCGTCAACGTCCACGGTCTTCTTCCGCCTGTGCAGGTAGACCACGAGCGCAAGCCCGACGGACACCTCGGACGCGGCCATCGCCATGAGGAAAAGCACGAATATCTGGCCTTCGGGCATGCCCCAGCGCATGCTGCCCGCGACAAACGCAAGGCCCGCCGCATTCAGCATAACCTCCACGCCCACGAGTATCATCAGCACGTTTCGCCTGACTGCGGCGCATGCCGCGCCGAGCGCGAATATGATGGCAGCGAGTATCAATATGTGAGAGAAGGGTACCATGACTTATTCCCTCCGCCCGAGGTACAGCGCACCCACGAGCGCAAAGAGCAGCAGCAGCGATACCGCCTCGACAGCAAGTGCATAACCGCTGAAGAGCGTATGTCCGAACGTCCTGGGCGATATGAACTTCACGCCGTCAGCGGGCATGCCCGGCCCTGAGGCAAACAGTACGCACGTGCAGACAAGTATTGTCAGCGCGATAAACCCCGCCGGGCCCCAAGTGCGCAGAAACGGTTTAGGCGCGGCCTTGGGTACGCCCATCTCGAGCATCATCACGATGAACAGGAACAGCACCATGATGGCACCCGCATACACGATGACCTCAAGGGCCGCGATGAGCGGCGCGCCCATCATGTAGAATATCAGCGCGATCGAGAAAAACGAAAGCACGAGGTACGCTATCGCGTGTACCAGCTCGCGCCTCGTGATGGCCATCAGCGTTGCCAGTACCGTGGACAGGCTGAGTATGTAGAACAATGTAGCGCTCATGGCATGTTCCCTTTTATGTCCACCGGGCCGTACTCGTCCGGGTTCCCGCCCTTCGGGTTTACGACGCCGACTCCCGCGTGCCGGTAGAAGTTGTAGTCCGGGTGCTTGCCCGTGCCGTCAACCAACAAGTCATCTTTTTCGTAGACCGTGTCGAGTACGTCGTATTTGCAGAACTCGTAGTCGGGCGTAAGCTGTATGGCGAGGGTAGGGCATGCCTCCTCGCACATCCCGCAGAATATGCAACGGGAGAAGTTTATCCGAAACCAGGTAGCGTACCGCCTGCCGCCGCCCTTGTCTGCCGACTGCATAGAGATGCACGATACCGGGCAGACGGAAGAGCAGAGGTAACATGCCACGCAGCGCTCCTCGCCGTCGGGGTCGCGGGTAAGCACAATCCGCCCGCGTGACCTCTCCGGCAAGGCCGACCTTTCCTCCGGGTACTGTACGGTGACAGGCCTTTCGAACAGCCGCCTGAGCGTAGTGCCGAAGGCATCAATGAATCCCGATATAAACTCGTTCATCGGCCACCCCATCCGTACGTCAGCGCAAGCGCGCCCGTCAGTATGATGTTGACGAGCGAGAGCGGTACAAGGTACTTCCAGCCGAAGTGCATGAGCTGGTCGTAGCGGAGGCGCGGCAGCGTGGCGCGCATCCATACGAAGAAAAACGCTATGAAGGCTGACTTGAGAAAGAACCAGAATGACGACAGCCATACCGGCCCTGGCCCGTGCCATCCGCCAAGGAAGAACGTGGTAGCCATCGCGGAGAGCACTATGATGTTTATATACTCGCCCACGAAGAAAAGCCCGAAGCGCATGCCGCTGTACTCTGTGTGGTAGCCCGCCACAAGCTCGTTCTCCGCCTCGGGGAGGTCGAAAGGCACGCGCTTCGACTCGGCCGCTACGCTTATCAGGAAGACAATAAACCCAACCGGGGAATACACAATGAACGGTACGCGCGACTGCGCGGCGACTATGTCGCCCAGGCTGAACGAGCCCGCCAGCATCACAACAGGCACAAGGGCGAGGCCCATAGAAAGCTCATATGATACCATCTGCGCGGAGCCGCGTATCCCGCCCAATAGGCTGTACTTGGAGCCGGACGACCAGCCCGCGAGCGCCACGCCATATACGCCCAGGGATGAAAGCGCGAGGAAGTAAAGGACACCTACGTTCATGTCGATAACGGGCATGAGTATGGTGCGGCCCATAAACGTAAGCGGCCCGCCGAACGGCACTACTGCAAACGTCATGAGCACCGTGCCCGCCACTATGCCGGGGGCAATGAGGAATATAACCCTGTCCGCCTCGTCGGGTATTATGTCTTCCTTGGTTATCATCTTTATGAGGTCGGCCAGCGGCTGCAGGAGCCCGAACGGGCCGACCCGGTTCGGGCCGTAGCGGTTCTGCATCCGGGCAAGGAGCTTCCTCTCCGCAAGCACCATGTACGCGGCAAGTGTAAGCGTTGCCCCTAATATCAGGGACAGCTTTATAAATATTATGACGAACGTCAACGCCGCGTCGGACAATTAGTACCCCGCGTTATGCTATCCTGCTTATCGTCACATGCTTTCCCGCGAAGCCTGCCGTCCTGAGGCTGGGCAACTTCGGCATCACCGCAATTCCCTTTGCAACGCCGTCCTTGACGACAAGGTCGAGGAACAGCGTCCTCGCATTCCACCTGACCGCAACTCTCATGCTGTCCTTGAGTCCGAGCGTGGCCGCGTCCTCCGTGCAGATTATTATGTAAGGCTCAGGAAGACGGAGAAGTGTTTTCTCAGAATAAGATGAAAGCTCTTCCGTACCGAAGGTGGTATCGCACACTATTAGCTTAAAGCCCGCACTGGAGGCGTTCATCTCTGTGGGCATCACGGGAGGCACGTACGGGTCTGCAGGCTCAAGGATTACCCCCGGCGTATTTGGCGTAAGCCCGGCAAGCGGCTTGAACGCGTGCTCGATGACGGACATCTCCGTCCGCAACTCCGATACAGAGCCGTACACGGGCTGGTCGGGTTTGAGTAGTGCGGCGAGTTCGAATGCAAGCTGCCACGCGGGACGTGAAGCGCCGGGAACATCCGCAAAGAAGGCCCGTGGCGGGTGCGCCTCCGGCCCCATACGGTTGACAGGTATACCAGAAGCACACACACGTCCGAACGCCTGCGCACGGCCCTCGTTGTTCACGAATATTCCTTCGCCTTCCGCGTATGCGTTGGAAGGTATGAACACGTCTGCGCGCCTCGCCGTCTCAGTAGGCAGGTGGTCAAGCACTATAAGCGCGTCAAGCTTGTTGAGCGCGGCATCCAGCATGAATACGTCCGGGTAAAAACCTATAGGGTCGGACTCCACAACCACGAGCGTCTTTATGCGGCCCTTTTCCATGCCGTCTAATATGTCGTCGAAGTCGCCGCCGTCACCGGCCATCAATGCCGTGCCGTAGGAGTCAGGGCCATGCATCACGTAGAGCAGCCCGCAGTCCTTTCCAGTTGATTTAAGCCTGGCCGTCTCATCTGTTGCCTTGTCTATCAACGCCTCATCGCCCACGTCCGTACCGGCCACGATGGTGATGCTTCCGGCGTTGCTCGCCTCGTGTGCAAGCGTATCCGTGAGCGCGCCTGCAAGTTCCTCGCCGGGTACGGGCAGGTGTGTGAACGCGAACGGAAGACTGACCGGGCGCGGGTCAATGACTATCACCTTAGCGCCGTTCCGCACGGCCTGCCTCATCATGAGCGCAAGCATCGGTGCCTCGCCAATCGGGTCTACGCCCGCGGCCACTATAAGCTCTGAGCGTCCTACGTCCATCAGGCTCCGGGATATATCCGGGTCGAGCCTGTGTGCGGCGCGCCGGTCCTTTCGCTCGCGTAACGGGTCGGGCGAGTAGCATACGTATTCCGAGCCTGCCGCACGCGCAAGGTTCCGCACGGCGAAGTTGGTCTCGACAGACGCCCTCGGCGAGCCCATGAATGCGACCGCGTCCCTTCCGTGCATCCCCTGCGCCTCAACTATAAGTTCCTCGGCGGCCAGTAGCGCCTCGTCGAACCCCGTCGCGTGCCCGTCCACCATAGGCGTACTCGGCCTGTCCATTCTCGACATGAAGCCGTATCCGAAGCGGCCCCGGTCGCATATGAACCAGCCGTTGACGTCCTGGTTCTCCCTCGCCGTAACGCGCACTACCTCTCGGAGTTTTGCTCCGGGTATGGTGTTGCAGCCGAGCGAGCAGTGCGGGCAGACGGAGGGCGCGGTCTCGAGCTCCCACAGCCTCGACTTGAAACGGTACGTCTTGTCCGTGAACACACCAGTCGGGCATACCTCGGCCAGGTTGCCTGAGAACGGGCTTTCGAGCCAGCCCTCCCTGAACCGCCCGAAGTATACCTTGTTGGCTATCTGCATCGGCCCGAAGTCCTCACCGCCCGCGTAGTCCTGGTAGAACCGGGAGCAGCGGTAGCACTGTATGCACCTGTTCATCTCGTGGTATATGAACTCGCCCAGGTACTGGTCGGCAAACACCCGCTTCTTGCCTTTGTACCGCCTGACACTGTGCCCGCCCGATACGGTGTAGTCCTGGAGCAGGCACATCCCGCCCTCGTCGCACACGGGGCAGTCGTGCGGGTGGTTCATCATCAGCCACTCTATCACTGTGCGCCTGAGCCGGGCAGCTTCGCCGTCTGTCGTGGATACTACCATGCCGTCCTGGGCGGTTATCATGCAGCTCACCTGCACGCCCTTTACAGGGCCATCGATGAACTTCATTGCGCACAGCCTGCACGCGCCCACTGAGCCGAGCGCGGGGTGGTAGCAGAAGTGCGGTATTACGATACCGGCCTTCTTAGCAGCCTCCAGCACGTTTGTGCCTGCGGGTACCTCGACTTCAATATTGTCTATCACAAGTTTGGGCATCGTCTTAGCCTTATGTGCTCCATGACCTCGTCACGGAACAGCTTCATCATGCTCTGCACGGGGCTGACCGCGCCCGGTGCGAAGGCGCAGAACGTGTTCGGGTATATAACCTCGCACTGCTCTTCCATTATGGCCACGTCCTCTGCGGTCGAAGTACCGGCCTCTATGCGTGTCAGTATGTCGAGCACGTACGGCAGGCCGTCCCTGCATGGCGTGCACCAGCCGCACGACTCGCGCGCGAAGAAGGTCATCAGGTTGACCATCGCGGCTACTATGCAGCAGGTGTCGTCGAATACCGTAACGCACCCGGTGCCGAGCCGCGAGCCTACCTTAGCCACGGCCTCGAAGTCCAACTCCACGTCCAGGTGCTCTTTGGTTAAAAGCTGGGTGGACGCGCCGCCCGGCAGACACGCCTTGAAGCGGTAGTCGAGGTGCATGCCGCCCGCGTGTTCCTCCAACAGCTCCCGGAGCGGGGTGCCTATGGGGAGTTCGTACAGGCCGGGCCTGATGACGCGGCCCGACACCCCATAGAGCTTGACTCCCGCGCCGCCTGGCGTGCGCGCAAGCGATTTCCACGCCTGCGGGCCCATCGTAATGATGTGCGGAATGTTGAGTATCGTCTCCACGTTATTAATAAGCGTCGGCCTCTGCCACAGGCCCTTTACAAGCGGGAACGGAGGCTTGGAACGCGGGTTGGCGCGCTTTCCTTCGAGGGCGTTTAGGAGTGCCGTCTCCTCGCCGCATTCGTAGCGGCCCGCGCTCCTGTGCACCGCGATGTCCATCCCCGACATGTAGCCCGCTGCTTTTGCCTCTGCGACAGCGACACTTAAAGCACGCGCGGCCTCGGCGTATTCGTGCCTTATGAATATGTACCCAAGCTCGATGCCCGTAGCGTGCCCGGTAATCAACATGCCCTCGATAAGCATGTGCGGGTCGCGCTCCATCATCAGGCGGTCCTTGAACGTGCCGGGCTCCATCTCGTCCGCGTTGACCACGAAGTACCTTCGGCCCTGCGACTGCTTCTCAAGGAAGCCCCATTTTTTGCCCGTGGGGAAGCCCGCGCCGCCCCGGCCCCGCAGGCCTGAGTCTGAGACCATCTTCACGGTCTCATCCGGGGTGAGCGTATTGAGCGCGATATTAAGCCCCTCGTATCCTCCGGTCGCCTCATACTCATTGAGCGATGCGGGGTGGCCGAGGCCGAAGTTTTTGGTAAGAATCGGTAATGACATTGATGCCCCATTGGTTCGGTCATACGGTAAATTTTCGCAACATCAAATGTTCCATTTCGGTCCCGGAGTAACCCTCAAACAAGCTGACGCCTGTTTTCGTGTAACTCCGGTATCCTCCGTCACTATGATGTCGTAAAAATTAGCCGCATGACCGCACTATCTATGTCCTTTCCTTGTATAGTATCTCGTCTATTTTTGCGGGCGTGAGGCCCCCGTATATCCTGCCTCCCACCATCATCGCAGGCGCCTCATGGCACGACCCTATGCAGCAGATAGGCAGAAGCGTGAACGCGCCGTCCTCTGTAGTGCCGCCGACCTCCACGCCGAGCCGCTTCTTCAGATGCCCGAACACGTCCTCCATCCCGACCACCCAGCACGATATGCTGTCGCAGACGTGTATCACCTTCCTGCCGACCGGCCTTCTGTATATCAGGTTGTAGAAGGTTGCCAGCCCCTCCACCTTGACGGGCGGCACGCCTGCGACCTCGGACACGACCATCAATGCTTCGTCGGACAGGTAGCCGTAGGCCTCCTGGGCCTCGTGCATAAGCTCCACGAGCGCCTCCTCCGGGTGTTCGAGGCGGGACACATGCGTCATAAGTTCTGCTATTCTGGCGTCGGATAACAATCTATCTATATCTTCCTATTGTAGGGGCCGTACCCATGTGTCGGCCCTTTTTCAAAATCGCCCGATAAATCGGGCAGCTACAGGTAGATGCGGTCCTCCGTGGCCGCATACGATGTAACGGACCACGGACCACGGACACGGCTTTTTTCACCTGTCTATGTCCGCCAATACGTAGTCCACCGCGCCTACAATCGCTATCAGGTCCGATATGAGCCACCCTTTGCAAAGACGCGGCATCATCTGCATGTGCGCAAACGACGGTGCGCGCACCCGCACGCGGTACGGGTAGTTTAGCCCGTCCGACACCACATAGTATCCGTACTCCCCTTTCGGGGCCTCTATGCTGAAGTACGCCTCGCCCTTCGGAGGCGCAAGCCCGCGCGTCGAGTTTATGAAGTGGTGTATGAGGCTCTCTATGTCTTTGAGTGTGTCGCCCTTCTGCGGCAGGGCGTAGCGGTAGTCCTCGGTCAGCCAGCGGCCCGGAGGCATGGCGTTCGCCGCTTGCTCCACTATCTTAATGCTCTCCCGCATCTCCTGTACGCGGACGAGGTACCTGTCGTAACAGTCCCCGGAGGGTGCTGTCGGCACGTCGAAGTTAAACGCGCTGTACGCGGAGTACGGAAGTTTCTTTCGCAAATCCCACTCAAGTCCGCACGCGCGGAGGTTCGGGCCGGTCATGCCCCAGTCAATCGCGTCGTACTTGGTGAGCGCGCCAATGCCCTTTGTCCTGGCCTTGAATATGGCGCTCTTCGTCAGCAGGCGCTCGTACTCGTCAATCTTAGCGGGCATCTTGGCCACGAATGCGTCAACTTTTTCCTTCCAGCCCTCGGGGAGGTCTTCTGCCACGCCGCCTATCCTAAACCAGCTCGGGTGCAGCCTTGCGCCGGTTATCAACTCGACAATCTCAAGTAGCTCCTCCCTTTCGCGGAAGGTGTAGAACACGGGCGTCATCGCGCCCACGTCGTGCGCGAACGTGCCGAGCCATACGAGGTGGCTCGATATGCGGAACAGCTCAGAGAGCATAACCCGTATGTACTCCGCCCTGTCCGGCGGCCTGACGCCTAAGAGCCTCTCCACCGCACCGATGTACGCCAGGTTGTTCTGCACGCCTGAGAGGTACTCGACCCTGTCCGTGTACACGATATACTGGTGCCAGGACTGGCGCTCGCCAATCTTTTCCGCGCCCCTGTGGTGGTAACCAATGTCCACGTCCATGTCGTCTATCTGCTCGCCTTTGAGCTTAAGCGCAAATCGTATTATCCCGTGCGTGCCAACGTGGTGCGGGCCGAGGTTTAAGAGCATCGTGTCCTGGCCGTCCGTATCAGGGAAGTAGTCGGTTATCTCGCGCGGCCTGTGCGCCTTTGCGTCCGCTACCCCATATGGCTTCATCTCGGTCGCGCGGTCGGGGTGGGACTTCCTCAGCGGGTGGCCCTCCCAGTCGTCCGGCATCAGTATGCGCCTCATGTTCGGGTGGCCCTTGAAGCTTATCCCGAACATGTCGTAGACCTCGCGCTCGTACCAGTTCGCCGACGGCCATACGTTTGTCACGGTCGGGGCGGACGGCACGTCGCCTTTAACCTCTGACTTTATTCGGATGTGTCCAGGCACGTCGTAGGAGAAAAGCGTGTGCACCAGCGTGTAGTCCTTGTAGCGAGCCCTATCTTTCCTTGCCGACTCGTCCAGCGCGGTTATGTCCTCCAACCGCTGGAACCGCACGGGCGAACGCATCTTCAGAAATTCTAACGCCTCCGGCACTTTTTCGGCGGGCATTATTACGGTCGGCATGTCTGCCGCGAGCGGGTCGGCTTTTACCTCCGGCCCGAATATGTCTCTTAACATAGCGGGTATGTTGGAGGTCTCCTTCGGCCACTCTATCTTTGCGGCGGGCGGGGTCCACATGTTGACCGAGCGGCTCCCCCAGAGTTCAGGCGGAGTAACCTCCGTGCCGCGAAGCGACGTGCCTTCATAGCCCGGCCCGCGTCCGTCTCTCGACTTGCTTATCCCGTCGACGAGCACCGGCGTGGTAGTCCCCTGGTTCCCGCCGTGCAGGTGGAGCACCGGGCGGATGGGCCGCTCGTTCTTTGCTATCTTCTCCTGCAGCATGATGAGCGCCTGTAGCACGGCCTCCGGCCTGGGCGGGCAGCCGGGGATGTATACGTCCACGGGCAGTATCTGGTTCACCCCCTGCACCACGCTGTATACGTCGTACATCCCGCCTGAGTTCGAGCACGAGCCCATCGAGACCACCCAGCGCGGCTCCGCCATCTGCTCGTATAGCTTGAGTATCGCAGGGGCCATCTTCTTGAAAACCGTTCCCGCGACAAACATAACGTCCGCCTGACGCGGGGAGCCGCGAAACACCTCCGCGCCGAAGCGCGCCATGTCGTAACGGGGCGTAGCGGTGGTGGTGAACTCTATAAAGCAGCACGACAGCCCGAAGAACATAGGCCACATGCTGTTCTTCCGGCCCCAGTTGAGCCCGGAGTTAAGCACGTCCTCCATAGAGGCGAGCGCTATGCCCGGAGGGATCGCACCCTGCGCCAACCCGCCGCCTATCTTTCCCTCGGTCCCCATTCAAGCCCCTTCTTCTTCCATACGTACACGAGCCCGGCCATCAGAGCCGCCACAAAAAACGTGATGTAGAAAAACCCTTCCCAGCCCAGCATGTCGAAGGCCACCGCCCACGAGTATATGAACACGGCCTCAAGGTCGAATATGATGAAGAATATGGCGACCAGGTAGAACTGCACCGGGAACCTCAGACGCGCAGAGCCTGTAGGCTCCACGCCCGACTCGTAGGGGCTGTCCTTCTCAGGATACGGGTTTCTCCGTCCGAGCCAGGTGGCCAGGAACATCAAAGAGCCGAGTATCACGGCAACCATCGCCGCATACAGCCCGATGCTCACCAGGTCCCACATGCCCGGCGGGGACTCCCCGGCAAGCGCGCCGGTTATCAAAAAAAGACTGTAGTGCATAAGGATAGCGTCTTGGGTTTGCAGTTTGAAAAGCCCGTCTCCTAAGTTAACAAGACCGGGCGGCGTTTGTCAAGAAAATCGGATGGGAAAGCTTGTCGGAAGACATTGGTAGGATGATGCGGCTGAGCGATATTACGCAAGCCTGTTGCGTGTTATCAAGCAAAAGAAGGGAGTGCATGCATGTCATAAAGTGGCGATAAAATATAATCATAACAGTATTATTCAGCAAGCATAGATAGTTGCGGCCTGTTGGTAATAGGCAAGACTTATATTAGCATGTTTATTGCATACGTTATTGGTAGTTAGCCTTTCCGCTTTTATTTCTACCTCTCATGGAGATTATAATGTTTAAAAAGACGGGAAGGTTTCTGGTGGTGGTGGCAGTGTTCTTACTGACGTTATCGTCTATGACGGGGCGCGCGTGGGCGGGGATAGACCAGTGGACGACCAACGGGCTGTATGACGGGTATATTTATGCTGTCGTTATATCCCCGAACTACGCCGCCGACCAGACTGTCTATGCCGGGATGTGTGTCAACGGCGTGGTCAAGATTACTAACGGCGGCACAAGCTATACCGCAGTAAACACGGGCATAACCAATTTAGCCATCTGGTCACTCGCCATATCTCCCAACTACGCCACAGACCAGACTGTATATGCCGGGACGTGGGGTGGCGGCGTATTCAAGAGCACGAATGGCGGTACAAGCTGGGCCGCTGTAAACACGGGCATAACTTCTTTACACATTTGGTCACTCGCTATATCGCCGAACTACGCCACAGACCAGACCGTCTATGCCGGGACAAGCTATGGCGACGGCGTGTTCAAGAGCACGAACGGCGGTACAGGCTGGACTGCTGTTAGCACGGGTATAACCAACTTGAACATCCAGTCGCTTGCCATATCCCCTAACTACGCCACCGACCAGACGGTATATGCCGGGACGAATGGCAACGGCATGTTCAAGACCACGAACGGCGGCACAAGCTGGACTGCTGTAAACACAGGCATAACAGGAAACGAATACGGAATTATCTGTATCAGTTCGTTAGCCATATCCCCGAACTACGCCGCTGACCAGACTGTCTATGCAGGGACTTGGAGCGGCGTGTACAAGACGACCAATGGCGGGACAAACTTGACTGCCGTAAACACAGGTATAACCAATTTAACCATCAGGGCACTCGCAATATCCCCGGACTACGCTTCCGACCAGACGGTCTTAGCCGGGACTGATGGCGGCGTGTTCAAGTGCACCAACGGCGGGACAAGCTGGACTGCTGTAAACACTGGTTTACCCAGTTTAAACATCTATTCGCTCGCCATATCCCCGAACTACGCCACCGACCCTACGGTTTATGCCGGCACATGGAACGGCGGCATACCCTGGTATACATTTTCCACCCCACCCGCTTCCACAATAACCTCGCCCACAGACGGCGCGACGCTTTCCGGCACGAGTGCGACCCTCTCCGGCACGGCAACCGCATCTAACGGCGTTGCGTTCGTCGAGGTCAGCACCGACAACGGCTCCACCTGGCATACCGCAACCGGGACCACCTCGTGGTCGTACTCGTGGACGCTCCCCGCAAACGGTACATACGTCGTAAAGAGCAAGGCCACGGACTCGCTGAGCAATATCGAGATACCCGGTGCGGGAGTGAGCGTAACGGTGGATAACGTATACACCTGCGCGACTCCGGCAAGCCTGACCGTGCCTGCAAGCAGCGCTACCGGTTCATACACGGTAAGCTGGGGAGCATCGGCTACCGCGAGCGTGACCTATACATTACAGGAGGCTACCAATTCAACTTTCACTACGGGGGTCCGCACCGCATATACGGGTGCGCTTCTGACCTCGTCAATTACCGGGCGCACGACCGGGACGTACTACTACCGTGTGCAGGCTTCCAAGACGGGATACACTGCGAGCGCGTGGCGGACGGGCGCGAATGGCTGTGTGGTAAACCTCACCCCGCCCACCTGCGCGGCCCCTGCAAGCCTGACCGTGCCTGCAAGCAGCACCACGGGTTCATACACGGTAAGCTGGGGCGCATCGTCCACCCCCGGAGTGACCTTTACCCTCCAGGAGGCTACAAACTCCACGTTCACGACCGGGACCCGTACGGCCTATACGGGCGCTGCGCTGACCGCGTCCATTACCGGACGCACGGCCGGGACATACTATTACCAGGTGCAGGCGACCATGACTGGGTACACTGCAAGTGCGTGGCGGACAGGCGCAAGTGGCTGTGTCGTCACCTTTGCCACTACACCCACCTGCGCAGCCCCATCAAGCCTGACCGTGCCTGCAAGCAGCACCACGGGTTCGTACACGGTAAGCTGGGGCGCGTCGGCCAGCACCGGGGCAACATATACGCTCCAGGAGGCGACCAATTCCACCTTCACGACTGGGGTGCGCACCGCATATACGGGTGCGCTTCTGACCTCGACCATTACCGGGCGCACGACCGGGACGTACTACTACCGCGTGCAGGCTTCCAAGACGGGATACACTGCAAGCGCGTGGCGGACGGGCGCGAATGGGTGCGCGGTGAGCACCCCATCGTCCAGCGCACCCTTCCAGACCCTCTGGACGCGTCAGATGGGGACGAGCAACAATGACGAGGCTTATGGCGTATCCGTGGACGTCACAGGCAACGTGTATGTAGCGGGTTCTACCTATTTAGGCGGGCTCGACGGGAACACAAGCACTGGCGGCTATGACCTTTTTGTGATCAAATATAACAGCTCCGGCGTGAAGCAGTGGACCCGGCAGCTGGGGACTACCGGCAGGGATGAGGCTCATGGCGTATCCGTGGACGGCACAGGTAACGTGTATGTAGCGGGGACTACCTATGGCGGGCTCGACGGAAACAGGAACGCGGGCGGCACCGACCTGTTCATCGTCAAGTATGACACGAACGGCGTGAAGCAGTGGACTCTGCAGTGGGGGTCGGGCGTCTTTGACGAGGCTACTGGCATATCCGTGGACGGCACAGGCAACGTGTATGTAACGGGAACTACCTATGGCGTGCTTGGCGAGTCAGATTTCACATTCACGCACTACAGCAACCAACTCTTTGTGGTCAAGTACAACAGCGCCGGTGTGAAGCAGTGGGCTCAGCAGCTGGGGACGACTGGAGATGTAGAGGCTACGGGCATATCCGTGGACGGCACAGCCAACGTATATGTAACGGGCGATGCCTATGGCGAACTTGACGGGAACAATTATACAGGTGGTGCCGACGTATTCATAGTCAAGTACAATAGCGCCGGTGCGAGGCAATGGACGCGGCAGATGGGGACGAGCGGTAATGACGTTGCTAATGGCGTATCTGTGGACGGCTCAGGCAACGTGTATGCGGTGGGTTATACCACGGGCGTGCTTGATGGGACCACGAACGCGGGCTACGAAGACCTGTTCGTGGTCAAGTATGACAGCGCCGGTGTTAAGCAGTGGACGCGCCAGAGGGGGACGAGCAGTTATGACCTCGCTTGTGGCGTATCCGTGGACGGCACAGGCAACGTATACGTAGCGGGGAGTACCTCTGGCGGTCTTGACGGGAACACGAGCGCGGGCAACGCCGACGTCTTTGTGGTCAAGTACAACAGTGCTGGGGTAAAGCTATGGACAAGGCAGATGGGGACGGTCGGTTCCGAGGGGGCTCGCGGCGCATCTGTGGACGGCACAGGCAACGTGTATGTAGCAGGTTCTACAAGTGGAGGGCTTGGCGGTAACACGAGCGCGGGCTACGATGACCTATTTGTGATGAAGCTGGGGCCGGTTGCCGCCTGCGCCACTCCAGCGAGCATAACCGTCCCCGCGAGCAGCGTTACCGGCTCATACACGGTGCGCTGGGGCGCGTCGTCCACCACCGGGGCGACGTATTCGCTTCAGGAGGCGACCAACTCCACTTTCACGACCGGACTCCGCACAGCCTATTCTGGCACTCTTTTGACTGCGTCCATTACCGGGCGCGCAACCCGCATTACGTATTATTACCGCGTGCAGGCGACCAAGACAGGGTGCACCGCGAGCGCGTGGAGGACAGGTTCAAACGGCTGTGCGGCATATACCTGCGGCGTACCGTCGAGCCTCACCGTGCCCGCGAGCAGCGCCACCGGTTCGTACACGGTAAGCTGGGGCGCGTCTGCCACGGCAGGCATGACGTATTCGCTCCAGGAGGCGACCAATATCGCGTTCACGACCGGGCTTCGCACGGCCTATACAGGCACGGCCCTGAGCAAAACCATCACCGCGCGGGTCAAAGGTAATACATATTACTACCGGGTGAAGGCCACTAAAACCGGAGCTACCGCGAGCTTATACCGCACAGGCGCGAACGGCTGCTGGGTACACTGAGCCAACATTACCGCGTTCTCTTCATAGAGGGAGGCCCAGAAGGGCCTCCTCTTTTTTTGCCTGTCTCAAAACGTATTTTCCAATTGACATTGGCCCGCCAATAAACTATATAAAAGGAGGTTTGCCATATTGGTTTAGTTTATTAAGGGGGTGTGCGCATGTCTCAGAAGGCGGTTGGGGCTAAGGGGTACGTCGCAGGGCTTCTCCCGGTATTCCTGATAGCCTATTTTGCGAGGGTGGCCGACCCGTTCATCAAGGCCAACTGGAAGTTCGGCGCGGACGCCCTGCACTTAAACTACGTCCTGATTGCGATAATTACGGGCATGGTCATAAAGAACACCGTGGGCGTGCCGGATACCCTAAAGCCCGGCATTGCGCTTACCCGCCCTGCGCTCAAGGTCGGCATCGTCATAATGGGTTCGCTCTACAGCCTCCGCGAGCTTGCCAAGCTCGGCATGACCAGCGTAATCATAATAACCTCGTTCGTCATTGGCACTGCCGTGCTGGTGCTCTGGCTGGCGGAGCGGATGAAGGTGGACAGCAGGATTGCCGGGCTTATGGCATGCGGCGCAGGCGTATGTGGGGTGTCGGCCATCATAGCCGTAGTCCCGATAGTGAAGGCGAAGGGCGAGGAGATTGCATACGCCATAGGCACCATACTGATATTCGGCGTGGGATGCCTGTTCCTGTTCCCCATAGTTGGCAGCGCGCTCAAGCTGACCGACCTGCAGTTCGGGGCCTGGGCGGGCACGGGTATACTGAACTCCGGCCAGGTCATAGGGGCCACCATGGCCTACAGCCTGGAGGCGGGCAAGGTGGGTGGCATATTCAACATAGTGCGCGTCATGTGGCTGCCCGTGGTTGTCGTGATGGTTGCGCTCTGGTACGTAAAGCGCGAGGCCGTCGAGGAGCACGTGCCGGTCAAGGAGATATTGCTGACCAAGTTCCCGCTGTTTGTGCTGGGCTTCCTGTTGATCGTTACGCTCCGCTCTGCCGGGTTCATAGGCTCGGACAGCGACGTGTCGAAGCTCAAAAAAGACGCGGAGACGGTAAGCGGGTCGCTCAGCGCACCGACACCCGATACGTCCCAGGCTATGCTCGCCCTGGCCGCAGACATAAAGGTCCTGAGGGACAGAGACTGCATATCTCCGAAGGCGGATGCCGTTATGGATAAGCTTGCGATAGGGGCGTTGGCTGGCAGGGCGTTGACCCCGGACGAGGCCAAGTCCCTCAAAGACGGGGTCAAGGGCCTGAAGGACATGATAACGGACGACCTCTACGCCATGCAGAAGCTGATGTTCTGGTTCTTCGCGTTAGGCTTTGCGGGCATAGGGCTGAACACGTCGTTCAGGGAGATGGGCAAGGCCGGGGGCAAGCCGTTCGTGCTTGGCGCCATCGCCGCAGGCGTCAAGGCTGTAGGCGCGCTTATAGTGGTGAAATTATTCCTGTAAGTTATCTCCCCTCCCTTTATGGGAGGGGTTGGGGGAGGGTGCATGGAAAAATCGCACAAGGAAGACATCTGGCTGGTGATAGTTGCGCTCGCGGCCTCTGCGGTCGCACTGGTTATGGTCAATAACGGGATGGGCTGGTTTTTCCGTTGGCTGCCCTGACCCGTCTCCTCGTACTCATCCCGCCGCACGAAATACCTGATGGCTTTATAGCCGCCATAATAGAACATGCGCGCGCGTCCGGCGCCGAGGTAAAGGCCCTGTACGTCGTCGATAAACTATGGTTCAACTACAGCGGGGGAGACTGGCTATCAGGTGGCGCGTCGAGGGCAGGGTTCGACAAGTATATGCGTGAGACGCTGAGAGCCGAAGGCGACAGCTTTATTGAACGGTTGTCAAGGGCCGTGGAAGACGCCGGGCTTGCGTTTTCGTCCGGGATAGTCGAAGGCGACCCCGCAGAGTTCGCGCTGAAGTCTGCCTCCGAGTCTGCCCCGGATACCTTAATGACTGTGGCGGGCTTCCCCGGCCTGGGTGCGCTACGCAAAAAGTACACAGGCATGCTGATAATATACAAAAAAAATCCCGTCCCCGCATGATCTGCGGGGACGGGCATGTTATAGTATTCTTCCGTTCGTTCCTGGCAGGGTCCTTCAGGAAGCAAATACCTAAAACATTATATTAAGGCCGAACTCGTATGAGTCCTCGGAGAGCTGGCTTTCCAGCCTGACCGTGCCTACGCCGGGCGCAGCGGCCGAAGCCTCCTTGATGGTCTTCGCAAATGCGTGCATGTAGCCCACGTTCACGGAGACCTTCTTCGTGATGTTTATCCCCGCGCCTGCGGTGATGTGGTTCTCCACGATGGCTGGGAACCCTACTATCCTGAAGTACTCATAGAAGAAGTTGTTCACCGGCGTGCCCTGGAGCTTCCGGCTGCCGAACGGGTTCCAGCCGTTGTGCTCTTTGACGGGGTTGTTGCCGTAGTTGTAGCCCATGCGAAGGGCCAACCAGTCGACCGGCTTCCCCTGCACGCCTACTGCGACGACGTACTGGTCTTCCCAGTCGAAGTCCTTGTAGCCTTCGGCCCCTCCCCAGTTCAGCCACTTCCCGTTGACCTCGGCCAGAAGCTTGCCGGGTATTATGTCGTAGGCCGCGCCTATTACCACCTGCTGGGGCTGCTCCAGGGTCAGGGTGTCGCGCGCGTTGTCTACCGTCAACAGGCCGAAGCGGACCATGCTGGGGTCGTTGAAGTTGTATACCCTCTTGAACTCATGGGCCTGCGGGGACTGGTAGGTGACGCCCAGTGACAACCGGTCCACGGGTTTGTACGATACGCCTACCTGTGTGCCGACGCCGAAGTTGTGCGCGCTGCCGGAGCCCAGGTCGAGCGATGCCCAGTTGACCTGCAGCGCCGCGCCGACGGAGAGGTTCGGAAGTATCCTGTACGCGATGTTCGGGGCGAACTTCATTATCTGGAAGTCGGTCTTTATATCCATGCCGGGCAGAGGCGGCGCGGCTGGCGGGGGGAAGGTGCTGAACGTGGCGCTAAGGTTTCTGAGGTCGGAGTCTTTGTAGTCCACCCCGAGGCCGCTGACGCCGTATGCCGCAAGGCCGAACCGCCAGTCAGGCGTAATAGGAGTATATATGCCTATCGCCGGAAATGCGTATGGCGCGCCTGTGCTGTTGGCGCTTGCGCTGCCTCCAGGTACGGCGGTAGTCACCTGGGTCTTGATCTTGGGGTCGAACACGGTGCCTGCGAAGTCAACCTCTGACGTCTCGCAGGGTATGTAGCACATTGCGGCGGGGTTGCCGAAGACCGCCGTGATGGCGTCCTGGGGGGCGGCTACGCCCACACCGCCCATCGAGCGGGACAATGTCCCTACGCCTATGATGTTGTCGCCGTTGGTGGCGAATGCGGGCACGGACAAAAGCGTCATGGACAACGCCACGACTAAGGATAATACTGTCCTCTTCCTCATTGTACTCCTCCTTTTGTTTGCCGCCACATCATGGTGGCGGGATAAAGGCCCCCGCATCGAAGCGGGGGCCGCCATTCAAAACCCCGCGCACGCGGGGCCTATCAGCCATGTACTACACGAAAAGCGAAATCTTAGACTTGGCAGCGAAATCGAGGTACATCGCCGCCCCGCCGAACTCGACGCCGTCTATGATGTCCGACTGTTTCATGCCGAACAGGTCCACGGTCATCTGGCAGGCTACGAGCCTCACGCCCGACATCTGGCACATCTCGAGTAACTTCGGGATGGACATGACGTTGTGCTTAGCCATCATCCCCTTCATCATCATGGTGGCCATGTCCGGCATGCCGGGGAGCGCGCCCATGAAGCCCTGGAACAGGCCCGGCATGCCCGGGTTTCCGTGCGGGAATACCTTCAGCTTGTTCATCCTCTCCTTGTGGATTATGTTCAACCCGTAAAAGGTGAAGAATATCTGGGCCTCCATGTCCATCGCCGCGGCCGCCGTCGCCAGTATTAACGGCGGGTAGGCCATGTCGAGCGTGCCCTTTGATGCTATAATCGCTATTCTTGACGGTTCTTCTGACATTTTAAATTTCCTCCTGCTTGCTTGTTACGTTATTAACCCTGACTACCATCCAACCTTAGAACCTCGCATCCATCACCCCCTTTAAGTTCAACAAAAAAAGCCTCCCCCAGTATCTATTATGCATAGTACTGAGAAAGGCGTCCTGACCTTGTATGAGACTGCCGTCTTGAGCAGCCGAAACCTATGTGTTAAAGCCCGGTCTTATAGTACCTCGCTTGCGGTTATGATGGATTCGGCCACCTTCTCCATCGTCATGTTGTTGTTCCTCGACAGCTTCTGTATGCTGAGGAATGCCTCTTCCTCGCTCAGGGAGTGCCGTTTCATCAGAATACCTTTAGCACGTTCCACAACCTTGCGGACCCTCAGGGCCTCCCTGCACTCGCCGACCTCCGCGTGAAGGGCCTGGCACTGCCTGAAACGGGACATCCCGAGCTCCAGCGCGCCAATTAGGCTTTCCTTCGTGACCGGCCTGAACAGGTGGGCCGAGACGCCCATCTCGTTGGCCTCTTTGACCCGCTCCATCTGGTTGTACGTGGCATGTACTATGATGGGGACGGGCCTTTCGACCAGTATGTCCCTGATAAGCGATATGGAGTCCCCGTCGGGGAGGTCTATGTCTAACAGTATTGCTTCCGGCTGGCGCGACCTTGCGGCCTCTGCGGCCCCCTTGACGCCCTCTACGGCATGCAAGTCCTCATATCCTGCCGCCCTGAGGATGTCCTGCAACTCGTCGGAGTGCTTTTTAGAGCCTATAATCAGTATGTTGCTTGCCATGTATAGTTACAATTATGATAATAGTAATTGTCGGACATGTCAAGGTCTTTTCGGTAGTTTTCGGTCATTCGAGGTACGGGCCCAGCACATCCCAAAGGTCGGGCGCGTACTTGACGGCAGTCACAAACTCGGACGCGGCAAGGGGGTTCTGGCCCATCGCCCTGTATTTCTTTCCCAGGTCGGAATGGACGTACCCGTATATGCTCACCGCCTTTGTCTCGTCCAAGTCAAGCGAGATGGTCGGGTTGGGCAGGCCGCGTGTGTTTACGAACTGCCAGGTGCGCAGGTTCTCGTCGACGTAGATATTCTCGTCGAACTTGCGGTATGAAAGCCCGTAGGGGAGGACCTCGTAGGGCATGTCGATGGAGTACCTCGACGAGTAGTCGAATGCGTACTCGCGACCGGGGTTCATGTTTATAATGTCTTTTATCATGAAGGCCGGGTCCCTGAACTCCTCAGGCATGCTGAGCAGCTGCTCTATGCCCTTTATGCCGTTGTAGTTTTTGAGCTGGCTGTAGTCGTGCTCTATTGTCGAAGCGTCTCCCAGGTCTGACGCCTCGCGCCTTATGCTCTCCAGGAACCATTCGAGCGGGAGGTGCGGTGTGTGGACGAGGAGTACGTCCGGGCGTTTCCGCTCCACGTCCTGGAGGTACCACATGGGGAACGCGCCCGAGTCGCCCCAGGTGAAGAGCACCGAGGCCTGGGGGGCTAAGCCGAGCTCGCTGTTGCCCATGTCGTATGCCAGGTAGTTCTTGCTGCGGTCGTTCTTCCAGTAGTGCGCGTCCAGCTGGTATACGGGGTATGCGATGAGCAGTGAGCCGAACACCGCCAGGTACAAAGCCGGGTGTTTGGCTGCCGGTCCCTTCATGAGCCAGCGCACAAAAAGCCCCACGGCTATTACTGCTGCCGCGAAAAACACGAAGTAAAGCCCGGGCGGGTAGGGGAGCCCCATGAGCCAGGTCTTCTCCGGTACTATGCCGGAGTTGTTCGTGAACAGGGCCTTCAAATAACGCATGGGCATATCACCCATGAATATGAATGCAAGCGTTACAGCAGTTATCCACGGGGCGGCCCAGCCCCTCTTGAGTATGGTCCGCGCTGCCCCGCCCATTATTACAGCAAGGAGTATGTAGACCGGTATGTAGAACTGCTCCATAAGAAATATGTTTTCGAGCGGGGCGTTGTTGAATATCACAACGACCGAGGCCATGAACAAGGTGCTGGACAGGAGTATGAAGCCGTTTCTCCAGTCCTTTTTAAAATGACCCCATACCCCGGCAAGTATCAGCACAAGACCTGCCCAGCAGAACTCCCTTACTATGTTGAAGCTCTTTATCTGCTCCCAGAGAAGCGACATGGGGCGGTCGCCGCTCGCGACCTTCGGATAGCCCTCCCTGTTGTATACCCACCTGAACTTCTCCCAGTCGGTGGCCCCGCCCCAGTTGATGAGCGGCTCCTGCAGTGCGCGCAGAGGCAGGTGCATGTATATGGAGTGGCCGAGCGCGAAGAAGAATATGGAGAGTATGAGCGTATTGATCTGCACGCCCTTGACGTAGTCGAGCGGGCGCGGCCTTGCGCCTTCCGGCGCCTTCGCGTCCACGAACACCCGCCAGTCTACTATGAGTATGTAGAGCAGGTACATCGGGAAGAGTACCAACTGTGATATGTGCACCACTAAGGCTATGCCGCATACAAATGATATGACGTACAGGTAGGACAACGAGTGGCCGGAAAGCCCCGACTCGTCCGTCCTCGCCCTGCGCCACCTCACGAGGAGCACCAGTATGCACGAGACCACGAAGGCGTTAAGGGTATAGAACTTCGACACCACCGCCCATGCCCAGAGGTTATACGAGAAAGAGAAAGAGAACGCGGCGAGAATGCCTGCGGCCTCCGGTATGCCGAAGGACTTTATGCTAAGGCCGGGCAGGTTTCTTCCCTCTCCCTCCTCGTCTAACATTGCGCGCGTGATGTAGTATATCATCACGGAGGTCATGGCGGCGAAGAACGAGGACATAAGGTTTACCCGGAAGGCCACGCTGTTGAGCGGCAGGAAGGTGAAGAGCCTGCCGAGCGTTACGTAGACAGGGTAACCCGGCGGGTGTGCCACGCCGAGCGTGTACGCCCCGGCAATCATCTCGCCGCTGTCGAAGAAGGATATGGTGGGCGCAAGCGTCATCAGGTAGACCGCCATGCTTGTACTGAATATGATTATGGGTATCATCTTATTTCCTCAGGTCTGTGCCCCGACCTCAGCCTTCCTGATGCCGGATATGCTCAGGTTTTCCCGGTACAGGCAGAAAAACCCGACGAGCGTTGTAGGTATGAAGCCTGCCGCGTGCGCCACTATGGCAAAACCCAGGGCCTTCTCGCCGCCCGTACCCAGAAGGGTCAAGGCCCCTACGGTTGCGGCCTCGAAGGGGCCCACCGCACCCGGCGTACCGGGCACGGCCACGCCGACAACCATCGCCAGAAGGACGAGGGTCGCCGCATATACCCCGTACCCGTCGCCAAGCCCGAACGCCTTGAACAACAACCAGTTGGGTATGAACAATAGGCCCCAGTGGAGCGCTGAGTAAAACGCGATGAATAAAAGGAGCCTCGCGTTCTTGAGCGCCCCCAGGCCCACTATGAAGGAGTTGGCCATATACGCCGCCTTCTCGGCAAGCCAGCCAGATACGGGGCTTAACACCGCCCGCACCGCACTGGTCAGCGAATGAGGGTGGAAGAGGAACCAGGCCAGCATTATGATGACGACCAGGTATAGCCCCATGGATATTTCACCGAACCTGCGGATGCCCTGCGCAAACTCTCCGCCCGCTATGTCCGCCGGCAAAAACGCCAGCACCGCTATCAGCAGCAGCATGATGGAAAGCCCGTCCACGAGCCTCTCTGCCACGACCGTCCCGAACACGGAGCTTGCCGTCACCTTCTCCCTGCGCCCGAGGACGTACGCCCTTATGAACTCGCCTATCCTTGCGGGCAGTATGTTGTTGGCCATGAAGCCTACCATGACCGCCGAAAACAGGCTGCCCACCGGGACGTCTTTTTTAATAGGGTCCATAAGGTAACGCCACCTGACCGCCCGGATGTAGTAGAAGACTATGTTCGCTATCGCTGCGGCGGTCAGGTAGTAGGGGTCCACGGACTTCATGGTTGCCCAGAGCTTCGGGATGTCTATCTTCAGCGTGAAGAAAAGGAATACAAGCAGCCCGATGCTTGCAAGCACGCCAATCCAGAATTTAAGCTTCATCCGAGAATATGGCCCTCACCCTCTCCACGTCTTTTGCAATCTGTCCGACCAGTTCGTCCACGTCCTTGAACTTCACCTCGTCCCTGACGCGCTTTATGAACTTCATCTTTATGAACTTCCCGTAGAGGTCGCCGCTATAGTCGAGGATGTGCACCTCGTACGACGGGGCGTCGTCCCCGAATGTGGGGTTTTTGCCTATGTTCGCCGCGCCCCTGTACGTCCTGCCTTCGGACTCTACCGTCACGGCGTATACGCCCTCCTTGGGCGCAAGCTCGTTAGGCGTGGTGATGTTCGCGGTCGGGAAGCCAAGTTCGCGTCCCCTCGAATGGCCTGTGATGACCGTGCCCTCTATGGAATACGGCCTGCCCAGTAGCTTAGACGCAAGGCATACCTCGCCGTCCATTACGAGCTGGCGTATCTTTGTGGAGGAAACAAGTATGCCCTCCACCTTTACCGGCCCTATTACATGCACCCCGAAACCGTATGTCTTGCCGGCCTCGCGGAGAAAGGTTATGTCGCCCTTCCTGCCCTTGCCGAACGCGTAGTCGTGTCCTACGAACAGCTCCTTGATACCCATCGAGCCGACCAGCGCGTCTTTTACAAAGTCTTCCGGGTTCTGGGAGGCGAACTCAGGCGTGAACTTCGCGCAGAGCACCACGTCCATGCCCGTAGCCTCTATCTGGGCCATCTTCTCCCTGAACGTGGCGAGGAGCCTGGGCGAGCGCAGGGGCGCCAGCACCTTCAGCGGGTGCGGCTCGAAGGTGAACACGATGGAGGTGCCGCTGGTCTCCATTGCACATGCGACCACCTGCTTGAATATGGCCTGATGGCCCAGATGCACACCGTCGAAGTTGCCGAGGGTGACGACCGGGTTTGCGAGCGGGGCCTTCCTTATATCGCCCAAGCCCCGTATGATTTTCAAGAGAGACTCCTGATTTCTCCCCTCCCTTGAGGGGAGGGGATGGAGGGGAGGGTGATTAATATTTCACCCCCACCCTAACCCTCCCCCCTCAAAAGGGGGAGGGGATAATTAATAATGATTTGTGCCACTACGTGTAACCACCTGCCAAGCTTTACATTTTAATCCACCACCGCCGTTATTGCAACGGTTTTGTTATCTCCACACCCAGCCCCTTGTCCGCGTTGTTTATGGGGTATAGCCGCATACCCTTCACCCAGCCCTGACGGACGACGAAGTCCCGCTTGTGCCAGAAGAAGACCCACGGCGACATCTGGAGCACTCTGTGCTGGGCGGTACGGTAGAGTACCATGCGGCGCGATGCGTCAGGCTCCGCCTGTGCCTTTAATATCATGGCGTCGAAGTCCGGGTCGGAGAAGCGTGCGCGGTTGCCTGCGGAGCCGAAGTTTCCAGAGTAAAAGACCGGGTAAAGGAAGTTCTCCGGGTCCGGGTAGTCCGCCTGCCAACTGAGCCAGAATGCGTCCGCGTCGCCTTTGTTTATCGCTTCCTTGTACGCAGACCACTCTAACTGCACTATCGTCGCCTTTATGCCGACCTCGGCAAGGTACTGCTGTATGACCTCGACCATGTCGAGCGTCTCCTGGTCTGCGCCTATGTAAATCTTCATCGAAAGGCCGTCCTTGTGCCCTGCCCCTGCAAGCAGCCGCCTGGCCGCGTCCGGGTCGTAGTTGTGAGGAAATGCGTCCAGGCAGCATGGGGACTGGGGGAGCAGGGTGAGCGGCACCGGCCCGTAGGCGAGGACGCCCCTATTTTCATACACCGTAGTCAGTATGCGTTTTCTGTCAATGGCCATTGCGACAGCGCGCCTTACGTCCGGGTTGTCGAAAGGCGGCCTTGAGCAGTTCATGCCAAGGTAGTATGTGTTCATTCCGACCTGCGAGAGTATCTTGTCCTTCCATGCCGGGCTTTTGGTGTACCTCGCATATTCCGGGGCGGGTATGGATATTGCGTCCAGGTCCCCGCGTTCGAACTCGGCTACGGAGGTCAGGTCCTCCGGTATCACCCTGTAGCATATCCCTTTCAGCTTCGGCTTTTCGCCGAAGTATGCGGGGTTGGCCTTGAGGGTGACGGCGCTTCCGTGTTCCCACTTATCGAGCGTATACGGGCCGGAGCCTACCGGGTGGTCGGAGAACCCGTCACCGGCCGCCTCTATAGATTCCTTCGGGACTACGTACCCGCCGGGCATCGCAAGCAGGCCTATGAACGGGCCGAACGGGGCATCGAGCTCTATGACCAGCGTGCGGTCGTCCGGGACGGTAATGCCTGCCACGCCCTGGGCCCTGCCATCCATGAAATCCTTCGCGCCCTTTATCCTGTCGAAGAGCCATGTGCGTGGGGATTTTGTATTGGGCGAGAGTATGCGCTCGAAGGAGTATTTGAAGTCGCCCGCCGTTACGGTGCGCCCGTTAGAGAACTTCGCGTTTTGCCTTAAGTGAAACGTATAGGTCTTCCCATCCGGGCTAAGCGTGTATGAAGACGCGATGTCCGGGCCTATGCCCGCGTCCTCGGTGAAGGTCACGAGGCCGTTGTACAGCTTAGCCGCAATGCCCCCGCCCGACACGTCAACTATGTATGCGGGGTCGAGGGTAGTGGGGTCTGCGGACAGCCGCAGGTACATATACCCCGGCAGCCGTGCTGGTGAGGAGCAGCCGAGGAGGAGGAGAATAGTGATAAAGTAAAAGAGGTATCTCTTAGTCATTGGGCTGCGACCGCGTTGTAGGGGCCGACCTATGTGTCGGCCCTTTAAATGCCCTCCCCCTAAGAGGGGGGAGGGTTAGGGTGGGGGTGAATTAATCACCCTTCCCTCCATCCCCTCCCCTCAAGGGAGGGGAAAACCGTATGAAAGAAGGGCCGACACATGGGTCGGCCCCTACATGATGGTGTAAAATTTATCTACACCGTTCAATAAACGCCCTGAACAGCCGCCCGGCGTAGGTTCCCACACGGTCGCTCCACATACGTTCCGGGTGCCACTGCACGCCGACCACGAACCCGGCGCCGGGCAGCTCCAGTCCCTCGACGTACCCGTCGGCTGACACAGCGGACGCCACTAAGCCCTTGCCGACAGCCTTGACCGCCTGGTGGTGGGAGCTGTTGACGGTGATGCGCCCCGCATTCACTATGCCCCCTAATATCGTGCCCGCTTTTATGTCCACCTTGTGCACTGCGTCTTTGCCCTTCACCTGACTGTGAGACGGCATGTCCTGGTGCAGGCTGCCGCCGAAGTACACGTTCATCTCCTGTATGCCCAGGCATATGCCCAGTACCGGCTTGCCGAGCTTCAACATCTCCCTGAACATTGCAAAATCGAAATCCGTCCTATCCATCGGGCATATGTCCAGCCCTGCGGCGTGTATCTCTTTTTCACGGTAACACTTCGGGTCTATGTCCGGCCCGCCGGTGAGCAGAAGCCCGTCAATCTCACGGGCGAGCTTTTTGACCTCGGCGATATTCACTTCAAGGGGGCGCGGCTCGCCGCCGAACCTTGTCACCGCCCGCACGTAATTGTTCAGTGAGTCCGTAGAATACTGCTTCTTGTTCTTGGTAATGCCTATTATGGGTTTCATGTGCGCCTCACTACCCTCCCTGCCCTGATGTCTGTCTGCACCCCGTCCTCGACCGCCATGCGACCGTTGACCATTATATGTCTAATCCCCATCGGGGACTGGTATGGGTCTTCAAATGTAGCCCTATCACCCACAAGTTTATCATTAAATACGGCTATGTCAGAATAATTACCCACTTTAATAGCGCCCCGGCCCGCAAGCCCCAGCCTCCCGGCGGGCATAGCGGTCATCTTACGCACGGCCGCTGGCATCGTCAGCACCCCTTCTTCGCGCACGTATCTGCCAAGCACGCGCGGGAAACTCCCGAAGCCGCGCGGGTGCGGCTTGCCCTGACGGGTGACGCCGGTTAAGCCCCTTGCGGTCGAGTCCGAGCCAATCATCATCCAGGACTGCCTGAGGAGCGTGCGGAGGTTGTCCTCGCTCATCGAGAAGTATATAGCCTGGGGGCGCACCTCTTCCTCGATTAGTATATCAAAAAGGGCATCCACGGGGGCCATGCCGCGCATCTGTGCCGCCTCCGCCATAGTCTTCCCCTCAAGCCCCCGGTTCGCATCCGTGACCACGCTTGCGATTAACACCCTCGACCAGTAGTCCGCGTCCGGGTGCTCGGCCATAACCTCCGCCCTTATGCGCGCGCGGGTATCTTTATCTCTCAGCCTCTTGAGTTCCTCTACCGCGCCTCCCTCGTATGTCCATGCGGGTAGTATTGCGTCCAAGTCGGTGCTTGCGGCGGTGTAAGGGTATCGGTCTGCGGTAACGTCCACGCCCTCTGCGCGTGCCTTCTCTATGGTCTCTATCACAGATGGGAGCTTGTGCCAGTTGTGCTGGCCTGCGGTCTTCAGGTGCGATATCTGCACGGGTATCCCCGCCTCCCGGCCAATGCGTATAGCCTCTTCTATGGACTCGATTAACTGGTTGCCCTCGCTCCGCATGTGGCTTGAGTAAACTCCGCCATGCTTCGCGGCAACTCTTGAAAGCCTTATCAGTTCGTCGGTCTTGCTGTAAACGCCGGGCGGGTATATCAGCCCGGTGGAAAGCCCGAGCGCGCCCGCCTCCATCGTCTCGGCAAGCAGGGACTCCATAGTCCTGAACTCGTCCTCGGTGGGCGTGCGGTCCTCGTAGCCCATCACGCATGCGCGGAGGTTCCCGTGTCCGCAGTACGTGGCGAAGTTGAGCGCGGGCTTCACCGACTCCATGCGGGAGAAGAACTCACGCATGTCCTGCCAGTCCTGCGTTATGCCAAGCTCGGCGAGGTCCTTTTGTCTCGCCTTTGCCGCGAAGCCTGTCAGCGGGGCGGCGGAAAGCCCGCAGTTGCCGGATACCTCTGTCGTCACGCCCTGCATTATCTTGGACGGCGCGGCAGGCTCTACGAGGAGCGAGAACTCCGAGTGCGCGTGTATGTCGATGAAGCCCGGCGCGGCTGCCAGCCCGGCGCAGTCTATTACCCTCGCGTCCGGCGCGTTGATGCCGGGCCTTATTTCGGCTATCCTGTCGCCGTCGATCAGTATGTCGGAGACGTAGCCGTCCGAGCCAGTGCCGTCGTAGATGGTTGGGTTTTTTAGTAGTATCATGGTTTCACTCGCCCTGATTCACCCTCCCCTTAATCCCCTCCCATCGAGGGAGGGGAAATATTAGAATCCCCCCGCCTCACGAGAGGGAAGGGAGTACGCTACTCACCCAAGTATGCCTTACAGATGCCTTCGTCCTCCGAACTCTATTCCCCTCCCTTGATGGGAGGGGTTAGGGGAGGGTGATTGACGCAGTTGTCCCTTATTACCTCCAAAACCGCGTCAATATTCTGCAACACCTCATGGTTCCAAAATCTCAGCACCTTGAAGCCATCGACTCCAAGTCGCTCGTCCCTATGCCTGTCCCTATCCTTGTCATCAACATGCTGACCGCCATCTACTTCTACCACAACCTTGCATTCGAAGCATACAAAATCAACAATGTAATTGCCGATAGGTTCCTGCCGTCGAAACTTCAAACCTTCAACCTGCTTTCTTTGCAGGCGCATCCAAAGAAGGTTCTCGGCGTCGGTCGAGTTCTTTCTGAGTTGCTTGGCTATGCTGGTTAGGTTGTTTGCCATCACCCTTTTCATTTAGGAAAGTAACCTCTACGAATCATTCTCCACCCTCTATCCGATATAATGCTGGATGGTTTCATTGTTTTATATTTGGTTATGCCTAAGTCACTTTGAATTTTTCTTAATATAAATGGAATCGCCAGGACAACAACTTCCTGCGGAGCAGAACTTCTCAAAATATCATGGCCTAACATTCCCCCTATTTTGAATGTAGAGCTTTTATGGTGAGGAAACGGGACTGGATATCTGGACTCTTTGAACAAGTCTTCAAACTTCAGAGCCAAATCCCAACCCGTTATTGTTTGATGTCTATTTGTG
>Ga0334722_10000407_pt1 | contig 64414 bp, 69 predicted proteins | sample C3_bottom_MG_FD_207210 | JGI IMG/M metagenome (GOLD analysis project Ga0334722, IMG submission 207210) | Sediment microbial communities from Yellowstone Lake, YNP, Wyoming, USA - C3_bottom | ecosystem: Environmental > Aquatic > Freshwater > Lake > Sediment | place: USA: Wyoming | collected... | reverse complement strand
AGGGTTACTGGAACCAGATAGAAGGGTATATCAGGTCTCATTCAGAGGCCGAGTTCACGCACGGCATCTGTCCTGACTGCGCAAGAAAGTTGTATCCGGATCTTGTGGAATAGCATGAGGCGCGCTCACGCCGCGGATGCCTTCAAAGTCCGCAGGGGTTTATAATTAACTATGGACTTTTCGGAATATATAAACGCCATAGCCGATTTTTACAGGCTGCATCCTGAGATTGCGGGCGCAGTCGGGATTTTGCTGCTGTTCCTGGCTTACCGCAAACCCAAATTGTTTTTTTTAATTATTTCAGTTGCCGTACTTCTGGCATTCCTGTTTCAGCTTATTATCACGACAGGTTCCTCAAGCGTAACCGTTAAGCAAAAGATGATAAATTCTGAAATGAAAAACAGCCCAAACTGAATTATATCTTTCTCAGGTCGATTACCCTTTTGGCCTTTCCTTCAGTCCTCTCGATGCTTTTCTTTTCAACCAGCTTTACATGACATCCTATGCCCAGTTCCGAGGAGAGTCTGCGTTTGATGGTATCTACCAGCTCAGCCTGTTTTTTCATTTCATCGAAGAATATGGATTCCTGCACCTCGACCTTCACTGTAACGTCGTCCATCGGACCCTTGCGGTCGACGATTATCTGGTAGTGGGGTTCGGTCCCCTCGATATCGAAAAGGACCGCTTCTATCTGAGAGGGGAAGACGTTGACTCCCTTGATTATGAGCATGTCGTCGGTCCTGCCCATGACCCTTGCCATTTTTCTCAGGGTCCTGCCGCAGGGACAGGGGCCGGGGATGATGCGGGTGAGGTCGCGGGTCCTGAACCGGATGACCGGAAAGGCCTCTTTGGTGAGGGTCGTGATGACCAGTTCCCCGACTTCGCCGTCCGGCACGGGTTCGAGCGTGTCCGGATTGATTATCTCGAACAGGAAATGGTCTTCGTTCATATGAAGCCCGTTTCTTTCCATGCACTCGCCTGCAACGCCGGGGCCCATGACCTCGCTCAGACCGTAGTTGTCTGTTGCGATAATCTTTAATTTGTTCTGTATCTCCTGTCTCATGGCTTCGGACCACGGCTCCGCGCCGAACATCCCGTATTTAAGAGACAGGGAGTTTATACTGATGCCCATTTCATTTATCGTGTCCGCAATAAGAAGCGCATAACTGGGGGTGCATACAAGCGCGGTGGTCTTGAAGTCCTGCATGATCTTTATCTGCCTGGAGGTATTGCCGCTGGATATTGGTATAACCGAGGCGCCGAGACGCTCTGCGCCGTAATGCAGTCCGAACCCCCCTGTAAAAAGGCTATAGCCGAAGGCGTTCTGGACAACGTCGTCGCTTGTAAGCCCGCCTGCGGTAAGCACCCGCGCCACAAGGTTTGACCAAGTCTTTAAATCATTTCTGGAGTAGCCTACCACTGTAGACAGTCCCGTCGTTCCGGAGGACGCGTGTATCCTCACAACCTCACGCAGAGGCACTGCGAACAAACCGTACGGATAGTTGTCCCTCAGGTCGTTCTTGATTGTAAAGGGCAGCCTGCGGAGGTCTTCGACAGAACGTATTTTATCTATATCTATCTTCAGCTCATTGAATTTCCTGTGGTAAAAAGGGACGTTCAGATACGCCCTGTTGAGTGTCGATTCGAGCCGCTCAAGCTGCAGCTGTTCAAGGTCTTCCCGCGACATGCTCTCTTTTTCAGGCTCCCAAAACATAAACACCTCCGTTAATTATTAAGCCGGCTGTTAAGGTTGTTCAGACTGTAGTCCGGCAGGACCGAACAAAAAAATAATCAAATATTGCGATGCTGTTTACCTAAACCCATAAATGCCTAAATGCCTACAGACTATTTACCTGTATAAGTTATATCTTCATCTCGGAATCAAGGTCCCTGCCGAGATACGCCCTTTGCACATCCCTGTTGGAAAGCAGGTCTTCGGAACTGCCTTCCATAACGATCCTGCCGGTCTCTATTACATAACCCCTGTCGGCTATGCCGAGCGCGGCCTTTGCGTTTTGTTCCACCAGCAGAACAGTATTGCCGTCGTCCTTCAGTTTCTTTACAACGGAAAAGATGTCTTTTACGATCAGCGGGGCCAGTCCCATCGACGGTTCATCCATCATGATGAGGCCGGGCCCGGCCATCATCGCCCTGCCTATTGCAAGCATCTGCTGTTCACCTCCCGAAAGGGTCCCTGCATACTGTTTCTCTCTTTCCTTCAGCACCGGAAAAATAGAGTAAATGGAGTCGAGGTTTATGTCTTTTACTTTGCGCCGCATCTGCACATATGCTCCGAGCAGCAGGTTCTCTTTAACCGTCATGGCGGCAAAGACCTGCCTGCCCTCAGGCACGAGAGAACAGCCCAGAAACACGATCTTTTCAGCCGGAAGGCCGGCAATGTCCTGCCTGTTGAAGAGGATCTCCCCTGATTTGGGGCTGATCAGCCCGGCGATTGAGTTCAGGAGGGTGGTCTTGCCCGAGCCGTTTGCGCCTATGATGGTCACTATTTCTCCGGGCTTGACGTGGATCGAGACCTTCCTCAGCACCTTCAGCTTTCCATAGCCTGCTTCGAGGTTCCGGATCCTAAGCATCATCTTCTCCCAGATAGACCCTTATGACTTCCCTGTTTTTCTGGATTGCCTGAGGTTTGTCGTCCGCGATCTTCTGCCCGTAGCTGAGCACAAGCACCTCGTCCGAGATGTTCATTACCAGAGACATATCGTGCTCCACGATAAGCACGGTGGTCCCCATGTCCCGGATCTGCGTGATAAGCTTTGCAACGTCCGCGGTCTCGCGCATATTGAGGCCTGCAGCGGGCTCATCCAGGAGGAGGAGCCGGGGTTCACAGGCAAGGGCCCGACCCAGCTCCACAGTGCGTTGCAGACCGTACGCAAGGCTCGTAGCCTCTGTTCCGGCCAGCTCTCCGATCCCGAGAAACTCCAATATCTCCATCGCTTTGCTGCGAATCTTTTTTTCCTCTTTCCATGTCCAGGGCAGACTCAACATGCCTGAAAAAAAGCCCGACCTGCTGTGGATATGCCTGCCCACCATGATATTCTCAAGGGCGGTCATGCCGGGAAACAGTCTGATATGCTGGAACGTACGCGCAATGCCTTTTGAGGCGATCTGGTGCGGTCTTAGCCTTTGTATCTCCTCCTGTTGGAAGCTCACCTTCCCGGAGTCTGCCTGGATTACGCCGGATATCAGGTTGAACAGGGTGGTCTTCCCCGCGCCGTTGGGGCCGATCAGCGCCTTTATCATTCCCTGTTCCAGGCTGAAGCCCACGTTATTCACTGCGCGGAGGCCGCCGAAACTCTTGCACAGCTCTTTCACTTCGAGCATCGCCATCTAAACCTCGGCCTCGGGCGCCGCTTTTCCAAAGAGCCTCCTGATATTGCTGAAGACGGACCTGGTGATGAGGCCTTCAGGCGCAAAGAGCATGATAACTATAAGTATGACGCCGAATACCGCGTCGTCGTATGTGCCGAAGTAGCCGCGCAGCGATAGAAAATTCAGGACAAACCCCATGATTAAAGCGCCCCACAGATTCGCCATGCCTCCTATCGCAACAATAGCAACATACCTGACGGATTTCATTATCGAGGCCTCAGACGGGCCTATGCCCCCGTTGTAATGCGTCAGGAACACGCCGCCGATTGACGCAAGCACGGCGCTAAGGACAAATATCTTTAATTTGTATCCCGCGGTGTCTATCCCCATTGCCTGGGCCGCGTCTTCAGCGCCGTGTATGGACCGCAGCGCCCTGCCGATCCTCGAATGAACGAGGTTGACAAGCAGCGTGACGCTCAGGATCACAAGACCCCAGGCAATATAATAGTTCTGTATTCTCAGTCCGGCCGCGCCGCTGACTTGAAGCCCCGGCAGGAGCGTAAACCCCGGTATATCCGAGATGCCGTCCGCAGCGCCCAGCTTTTCTGTGCCCAGGACGATCCTGTATACGATTATGCCGAAGCCCAGCGTTGCCATTGCAAGGTAATGTCCCTTGAGCTTAAGAACCGGCCCTCCGATTACGAGGGCGGTGACAAATGTCGCAAGCACTGCGATAAGCCCTGCGGTCCAGGGGTGGAAGGTGAGCGCCTGTCCGCCGTAGAGGTCCTGACGGCCGACCAGAAGGCCGGTCTTCGCAAAGATCGAAACAATAGCCTTATCTTTATAAGGCAGAAGGTTATATGTCGTGAGAAATCCGGATATATACCCGCCTATCGCAAAAAACCCCGCATGTCCCAGGGATATCTGGCCGGCGTATCCGATCAGAAGACAGAGCCCCACAATGACCAGAGAATAGTAGGCGGACATCGTCAACTGGGTCAGGTGGTGGGAGTTGCCGGACAGGGTAACTGCAAGCTGCACGGCTATCACTGCCGCGACAAGGGCGGCTATCTGAAAATGCTTGCGAAGGGGCATCAGAAGTCCTTAAGGCGCGCAGCCTCTGCGCTTCCGAAGAGTCCGCTCGGTTTTATAAACAGCATGCCCAAAAGGATCGAGATGGATATAACGTCTTTATAGGCGGTCGGCATTATCCAGATGCTGAAGGACTCCAGAATCCCCAGGAGCATGCCTGCCGCCACAGCGGCCATACTGTTGCCGAGTCCCCCGAGGATCGCCACTGTAAAGCCCTTTATGGCGAGTCCTGTGCCGCTGTCGTACTGCACATATGTCATCGGCGACACGACACAACCCCCGAGCGCTCCGATGCCTGCGCTGAGGATGAAGGACAGCGTCACCATATTTTTCGTGTTGATCCCGCAGAGCCTGGCAGCATTGCGGTTTGAAGAACAGGCCCTCATCTGCCTGCCCGGCAGGGTATAGTTGAAAAAGAGATTGAGCCCGATCACCATTATCGCGGAGATGCCGGTTGACCACAGGACCTGCGGGGAGAGGTGGACATCTCCTATCGAGATAACGGTAACGGACGTGCCGGTGAAATATGGCAGGGCCTTTACGCCTTCTCCCCAGATAAAGAGGGCCGCCTCCCGGATGATGATGGATATGCCTATTGTAATGATTATAAGCCTGAGTACGGAGGGCCTGTCGAGCCATCTGATGAAGATCATTTCTATGAGGGCGCCTATAATCATGGTAATGATAACGGCAGCCAGTATTGCAGAGGGAAGGGGCATGAAACCGCTCAACGAAGCCGCGATCATGCCGCCCAGCATGACGAACTCGCCCTGGGCGAAATTTATAATGCCGGTTGCGTTATAAATAATATTGAAACCTATCGCCACGATTGCGTAAATAGTGCCGTAGGTGACGCCTGCAACTATGTATTGGAAAAAAAGCTGGGTATTCATTCAGGTCAAAAAAACAGGGATGGACTTTAAGCCGCGTCCATCCCCTGTTTGATGAGTGTTATTTCTTTTTTGTCCCGGCGTCTTTCTTCTTTGCGCTGCTTTGGAGGACAATGAATTTTCCGCTTTTGACGGTGAGCATCTCGAAGGAATCCATTGCCAGGCCGTTATGGTCTTCCGGAGAGAAGTTGAATATACCGCCGGTCCCGACAAAGCCCTTCATGTGTTCGATCTCGGTCCTTACCTTCTCCTTGTCCGTGCCTACCTTTTCAATCGCCTTGACAAGTATCATCAAAGAGTCATATGCATGACCGCCGAAGGTGCTTACATCTTCCTTGAACTTTGCCTCATAATCTTTTTTGTACTTGGCAAGAACGGCCTTCTGCGGGTTGCTCTTGGGAAGGGAATCTATAACCAGCAGCCTGCCCGCAGGGAAGATGACGCCTTCAGCCGCATCTCCCGCGGCTTTAACATATTCGATATTGCCGAAGCCGTGGCTCTGGAAAATCGGGCCTTTGAAGCCTATCTGGCGCGCGTTTTTGATAACGATTGACTGGGCAGGTTCTATCGACCAGTTGATTATCGCTTCCGCTCCGGAGGCCTTTACCTTTGTGACCTCGGCCGTCAGATCTGTTGCCGCCTTGTCATAAACCTCGTTGGCAACTATCTGTATCCCGTGCTCGGCTGCGAGTTTCTCTATCTGTCCCTTGCCCGCATTGCCGAACCCGGAGTTGGATGAAAGGACGCCGGCCTTTGTAAGCTTCATCGACTTCATCTGTTCGAATATCTTTACCACCGCATAGCTGTCTTTCTGTGGGGTCTTGAACACATATTTGGCAACAGGGTTCACGATCGCTTCGGCAGCTGCGCAGGACATCAGGATGGTCTTGCCTTCCTCCGCGATGTTCTTTATCTTCATTGTCTCGCCGCTGGTTGAAGGGCCGATGATCGCAAATACCTTGTCTTCCTCAATGAGCTGTTTTGCGAAGGAGATAGCCTTTTCAGGGCTTGCGCCGGAATCCTTGACTATCAACTCGATCTTTTTCCCCTTGATGCCGCCTTTCTTGTTGATCTCCTCTACCAGCATTTCGAGCGTCTTTGCTTCAGGCGCGCCCAGGAACGACGCCGGTCCGGTGACACCGAGGATCGCCCCGATTTTGATCGTGTCTTTTGCGAACACGGGCGATGCGCTCAAGGCAAAAACGAGAAACAATACTGCTGCAACAAACCTTACTGATTTCATGCCGACCTCCGTACTGTTTTTTTATCAGCTAAAGAGAGTAAATCTCTTCGCCTTTCAATATCCTGACTCCGGCGCTCTGAAGCGCATCGATCGCCTTTTCAAGTTCGTCGAACCTGAAGACAATTATCGCCTCCCCGCCGCTTTTCTGAACAAAGGCATACATGTACTCCACGTTTATGCCGCTGTCCTTCATGATGTTCAATATATTCGCAAGCCCGCCCGGCCTGTCCTTGACCTCGACCGCGATGACTTCGGTTTTCCCGACTGTGAAGCCGTTTTCCTTCAGGACATTCTTGGCCTTTTCATTGTCGCTCACTATGAGCCTCAGTATCCCGAAGTCGGTTGTGTCCGCCAGAGAGAGGGCCCTTATGTTGATCCCGGCCTCTGCCAGCACCCCGGCCACATCCGCCAGCCTGCCGGACTTGTTTTCGAGAAATACGGATATCTGCTCGACTTTCATAAAATCCTCCTTGATAACCCCTCCTGACCTCTCCTTATCTTATGGGGAGGAATTAATCCCCCTCTTAAGGTAAGAGGGGGGAAGGGGGCGTTATGGATTATATCTTTCTGTTGTCAATAACCCTCTTGGCCTTGCCTTCGCTGCGCTGGATTGTCTTCGGCTCCACCAGCTTCACCTTGCACGACACGCCCAGCAGGTCCTTAATCTCCCTTTCTATCCTCTTGCCCAGTTTTTCGAGGACCTTTACTTCGTCGGAAAAGATGTCCTCGCTTACTTCCACCTGGATTTCCAGCATGTCGAGAGCGCCGACGCGGTCGACGATAATCAGGTAATGAGGTTCGACTCCCTCGATGCTCATAAGCACGTGCTCTATCTGCGAGGGGAAGACATTTACGCCCCTAATGATCAGCATGTCGTCTGTTCTTCCGGTTATCCTCTGCATGCGGTGGAAGGTCCTTCCACAGGAACACTTTGCGGTGATAAGCCTGGAAATGTCTTTTGTCCTGTAGCGGATCACAGGGAACGCTTCCTTTGTGAGGGTCGTAAAAACGAGTTCACCCTGCTCGCCGTGCGGCAGGACTTCCCCTGTCTCGGGATTGATGATCTCGGGAATGAAATAGTCCTCGAACACATGGAGCCCTTTCTTCTCTTCGATGCATTCGCTGGCAACTCCGGGGCCCATGACCTCGCTCAGGCCGAATATGTCTATCGCCTTTATCTTCAGCTTTCTTTCTATTTCCTCCCGCATGTTCTCGCTCCAGGGTTCCGCGCCGAAGAGGCCCACCCGGAGTTTAAGCGAGGCCGGGTCTATGTTCATCTCCTTCATGACATCAGCCATATTAAGGGCATAAGAAGGCGTGCACATCAATACCGTGGAGCCGAAGTCCTGCATGATCATGATCTGTCTCTTGGTGTTTCCGCCGGAAATCGGTATGACCGCGGCGCCGAGTCTTTCAGCGCCGTAATGGGCGCCTAGTCCGCCTGTGAAAAGTCCGTAGCCGTAAGCGTTGTGAACAACGTCTCCCTTGTGCGCGCCGCCGCATGAAAGCGTCCTGGCCATGAGCTCGGCCCACGAGTTGATATCGTTTTTTGTATAGCCAACAACAGTGGGCTTGCCGGTGGTGCCGGAAGAGGCGTGTATCCTTACGACCTGTTCAAACGGGACCGCGAACAGCCCGAAGGGGTAGTTTATCCTGAGGTCTTCTTTTGTGGTAAAGGGCAGCTTTGCCAGGTCTGCCAGGCTGTTGATGTCCGACGGCTTTACGCCTTTTTCATCCATCTTGCCGCGATAATAGGGGACCGCGGAATAGACCCTTTCAACCAGACCCTTCAGTCTTTTTAACTGCAGCGCCTCAAGGGCCTCACGCGGCAGGGTCTCAAATTCTTCATTCCATATCATAACGTTATCGCACCTCCTGAAAATTGCTGATCACGTCTCTTCCCTTCATAAAGGCCTCGGTATTCACCTTCCTGATCTTCTCGGGTATCCTCTGTTCAATCACCCGCAGAAAAAGTTCTTCGTCCACAGGCAGAAACGCCGAGAGTGCGCCTACCAGAGCCATATTTACCGCCCTTGCCTCCCCGACAGTCCTCGCGATTTCAAAGGCGTCGATCGGGAAGACGGACAGCCCCTTTGAGCGGAGCTGTTCAAGCACATCGGCAGGATATGTCTCAATCCCTGTTGAAACAGGGGAGGGCAGTATTTTCTGGGTATTGACGATCACCTTGCTTTTGCTGTTCAGGAAGGGAAGATAGCGCAGGGCTTCCAGCATCTCGAACGCCAGAGATATGTCCGCGCCGCCGGGTTCGATGAGAGGCGAGTAAACCTTTTTCCCGTATCTCAGATGCGCTACTACCGAGCCTCCCCGTTGCGCCATACCATGGACCTCGCTCTTTTTAACGTCGAGTCCGGCCATGATAAGGACCGAGGACGTTATTTCGCTTGCGAGAAGAATCCCCTGACCGCCTACCCCGCAGAACAATACATTACCCGAATTGGCTGAAGGCCCTGAAGTCGCAGCGCCGGGCTTCATTCTTTCTCCTTTACGACAATCGCCTTGAATTTGCAAAGCGGGGCGCATTGTCCACAGCCGTCGCATAGAACCGCGTTGATCCTTGAAAAGCCCTTTTGTTTATCCTTATAACCGAGTTTCTTTGCCTCTTCTTCAGTAAGCGGCACCCACTCTATGGCTGGACAGCCCAGCTTAAGGCATGATCTGCAGCCTGTGCATTTCTCGGACAGGACCACGTATAAGGCCTTGTGCTTCCTCTTCTTCATCTCAGGCAGCAGCACGCACGGAGACTTGGTGATGACGACCGAAGGCTCTGCGCGGTTGATCTCCTGTTTCAGGACCTCCAGAGTCGCTTCTATATCATGAGGGTTGACTGTATAAACATGTTTAACGCCGACGGCCCTGCACAGCGCCTCGATATCTATCCCAACGCCCTGGTCTCCGGAAATGGACAGACCGGTGGAAGGGTTCGGCTGGTGGCCGGTCATCCCTGTGGTCCTGTTGTCGAGGATGACAACTGTGCTGAAACCTTTGTTATACACCACATCCATAAGGCCTGTGATGCCTGAATGCATAAAGGTGGAATCGCCGATCACAGCGATGATCTTGCCGAGGGAGTCTTTGCCGAGAGCCTTTTCCATGCCAAAGGCGGTGCCTATGCTCGCGCCCATGCATACGCATGAATCCATGGCTGAAAGCGGTTTGAGCGCTGCCAGGGTATAGCAGCCGATATCGCCGGCAATGAACACGCCGAGCTTTGATATAGCATAGAATATGCCTCTGTGGGGGCATCCCGGACAAAGGTTGGGCGGCCTCATCGGCACAGGGACAGGAGCGAATTCAGCCTTGTCCGCATCTCCTGTGATCGATTTCCTCACGATGGTCGCATTGAGCTCGCCGTATGAGGGTATGAGTTCCTTTCCCCTGCATTTGATGCCCAGGGCCTTTACATGCGTTTCTATGAACGGGTCGAGTTCTTCAACAATGAACAGCTCCCCGACCTCAGCGGCAAACTCTTTTATCATTTTGTCCGGAAACGGGTACGCCATTCCGAGCTTTAAAACCGATGCCTCGGGGAACGCCTCTTTTACATATAGATACGACACGCCGGAGGTGATGAACCCGGTCTTCTTGTTTCCCCATTCGAGCCTGTTTTCAGGGAAGGCCTCAGCAAATTCCCTCAGGCCCTGCATCCGTTTTTCGAGTTCGACCCTGCGCCTTCGGGCATTTGCAGGCAGCATGACGAACTTTTCCGGGATTTTTTCTATGCCGGGAACGGCTGAAGAAGACTCTGTCTCGCCTCTTTCCACCATTCCCTTGACATGAGCTACCCTGGTCGTAGTCCTGAGAAGTACGGGCGTGTCAAACTGTTCGCTGATCCTGTAGGCGGCCTTGAGAAATTCCTTTGCCTCGAAAGGGTCCGATGGTTCAAGCATCGGCACCTTGGCGGCATAGGCGTAATTTCTGTTGTCCTGTTCATTTTGGGAACTGTGCATCTCGGGGTCGTCCGCCGTGACTATAACAAGACCGCCCCTGACGCCGGTATATGCGGCTGTAAACAGGGGGTCTGCCGCTACATTCAGGCCCACGTGTTTCATGGTCGCAAGCGCGCGCACACCCGCAAAGCAGGCGCCGAGAGCCACTTCAACCGCTACTTTTTCATTCGGAGACCATTCGGTGTATACGCCCTCGTATTTGCAGAGGTTTTCGAGTATCTCGGTCGACGGGGTTCCGGGGTATCCGGACGCAACTTTGACGCCGGCCTCAAAGGCCCCGAGCGCAATCGCCTCATTGCCTGAGAGCAGTAATTTTTTTTCTTCCATAACGGCAGTTTTCCTGTTTTTCATAATGATAATCCTAAAGTCCGCATATTATACCATCGGGTTATTTCGAACCTCAACAGGTTTGTTTAACCGGCCGGCTGAGGATAAATACTGTATTGCTTGTGTAGGGGCGAACGGCTGTCCGCCCGGGATACGGCAACAGGGAGGCGGAAAAACCGGGCCATCCTCCGATTAACCTGAACGCAGCGCTGTAGGACGTTGCCCTACCTAAAAAAGAGAGTGCTGCTGATATACTGCTCATTCCCGAAATGATATATTGAAATCAGCTCAGGAAAACAGGAAATACGACAATGAATACGACGATAAACAACAGGATGAACACATCAAATATATTCGGCGGAGAGACGCTGACAATATATGACCGCCTCAGATTAATGTTCGCCGCATTCCGGCAATTATTTATTGAAGGCCGAAAATTATTTATCGAAGAAATACATGCCTCGGTCCGGCTTTTACGACTTGTCTTCAAACGTCTTAAGTTTCACGGCAGTCTGACGCGACAGGAGCTCGAGGAGCTGAATCTCCGTCTTAAAGACACGATGAGGCTACTGGTTATAATTGCGGTTTTCCTCCTGCCCGGCGGTCTGCTTCTCATGCCTTTTGTCTCAGGGATGCTGCACAGAAAACATTGAGTGTAAGACTTCATAACATCCGGACCTCATAATATTTCTGCCTCCATAGCTCATTTTTCTGATTATTTCGGGCGTTAACCCGCATTGCCGGCCGATTTCCTTTGTCGCCTGTCCTCTGATCTCGGGTAAAGGCCGGTTGTCTTAAAAGAGGTAAGAATGGTCCTACGTAGAAAACAGCATAAGACCGATAGCGATTATTGAATTCCTCTATTAAGATCAAAATAAGCCGCATCTGCAGGCACATGATTAGTCTCATAGATAAAAGGAGGAAGTTATGAAGAGAATTTCGTTGGTATTGTTTGCATTGATACTTTTGACGGCAATCCCGGGGCTGGTTTTGAACGCCGGCGCGTTTCCCCAGTATTCAGCGGGCGGAGGAGCCACAGGGAACTGCGCCGATTGTCACGGCGCCTTTGCCTCAGGCCCAACGCCTTACATTTCGCAGCATGACGGGACAGCCTGGAGAAACCCCGGCACATCCGCCAATATGAATCTGCACGACGGACACAGGACTTACATGTTGAGCAGTGATTGCAATACCTGCCATTCCGGCGCATCCCGGACGCCCGTCATACTTAATGTATCCAATGGGGGTACAGGATTTACGGCGATAGGCTGCACAGGGTGTCATAACGGCAATGGGCTTAGGGCTCATCATGTTAACAGCGGCGCCTCCAACTGCTATAGCTGCCATACAGCGGGTGCTGCTCCGGCCGAGAATGTTAAACCGCCTTATTATTTTACGCCTGATGCGGTTCATCCCAACAAGCCTACGGACCCCTGTAATGCCAATGGGTCTGAAAGCGCTGTTGCTCCTCCGTCGGGTCTGGACAATGACGGCAATCTCCTGTACGACTCAGCTGATCCTGCGTGCACAGTAGTTGCAGACACTACCGCGCCGACTGTAACAGCGTTTACCATACCGGCTACAGCAACATCGCTTACAGTGTCAATAACAACATTTACGGCAACGGACAACGTCGGAGTGACCGGATACATGGTGACCGAGACCGCAACCGCGCCTCTGGCATCGGCAGCCGGCTGGACCGCAACCGCTCCAATAAACCACGCCTTTGCGACAGCAGGACTAAAGACGCTGTTTGCATGGGCAAAGGACGCGGCAGGCAACGTGTCCGCAAGCAGGAGCGCAACGGTGACGATCACACTTCCCGACACAATAGCTCCGACCGTAACGGCCTTTATTATACCGGCTACAGCAACATCGCTTACAGTGTCAATAACAACGTTTACGGCAACAGACAACGTAGGAGTGACCGGATACATGGTGACTGAGAGCGCAACTGCGCCTTTGTCCAACGCAGCGGGCTGGACCGCAACAGCGCCGATAAACCACGCCTTTGCGACAGCCGGGGCCAAGACGCTGTTTGCATGGGCAAAGGACGCGTCAGGCAATGTGTCGGCAAGCAGGAGCGCAGCCGTCACTATAACATTGGCTGATACAACGGCCCCCGTTGTAACTGCGTTCACCATACCGGCTACAGCAACATCGCTTACAGTGTCAATAACAACGTTTACGGCAACGGACAACGTCGGAGTGACCGGATACATGGTGACCGAGACCGCAACCGCGCCGCTGTCCAACGCAGTGGGTTGGAGCGCAACCGCGCCGATAAACCATATCTTTACGACAGCAGGAACGAAGACACTTTATGCCTGGGCAAAGGATGCGGCAGGCAACGTATCCACGGCATTGGTGAGCGCAAGCGTCATGATAACAATGCCTGGAGGACCGAGCGTGACAATCAATTGCGCAACAGGGACCGGGCAGATGAAGGTTGAAACCATGACCGGAGGCACCAGTCTGGCGGATGTGGTTGCCCTGAACACTAATGATGCGTCGGTCAACCAGACCGGAATGCCGTCCGGTATGGTATTCAGGGACGGGTTGGTAGGTTTCAGGGTAACCGGTGTAGCCGCAGGCGGCTCCGCCTCTGTAAGGCTGACGTTCCCTTCAGCAATTCCTGCGGGCAGCAAGGTGTACAAGGTCCTGCCCGACGGCTTCCACGAGTTTGCGGGTGCGACAATAAGCGGAAACACCATTACGATGTCCCTTGTTGACGGCGGCGCCGGAGACAGCGACGGAATTGCCAATGGTTCGATTACAGACCCTGTAGGAGTTGCTTTACCGGCTGCTGTTGCTTCCGGCGGCGGAGGTGGGGGCGGGTGTTCGCTTGGCACATACGATAAAAAAGATAAGGGACCGGCGGATGCCGTCGTATTTATGGCCCCTCTGTTGGTGCTCGCCTGGATGAGAATGAAGAAACGTTTGGCAAAATATTTTGTTAGCGTGAAGTAGCGCCAAGCGACTGCTGCACGATCTTTAGTAAAACAAGGGGGCGTCCCGACAGGGTCGCCCCCTCTTTGCGTCTGCCGGCGGATAAAACATGGATTATCAGAATCGCCTGCAAGTTATCCAATATCGCAGACTGCGTTACCGCGTCTGGGATAAAGCAGAAAGGGGATATCGAATTTAGGCGATAAGGGGATTTTTATGGAATGGGGTTTTGGTCTATAATAGCGCCATGGAAGGGAATTGCGGGATGAGAGATAAATTGGGGCGATCAGCCTAGGAGGATTTCCCCAGTTCAATGAGGAAGTGCAACACTTGGAGAAACAGTCTTATAGCTGGTACTCTGGGTGGACATGGAAAAAGGAAGAAGGCAAGATATCAATAGATCGTGCGTTTGAATTAAATTCTGCCAATCCATCATTGCGTGCAGAACTATGGTTTTACAGGTATGCAAATTTCTATGATGAATACGGCGAAACGGCTTATAATGAACTTGTCAACTTAGTCAAGGCAGGGGCAAGGTCTATCGGCTGGAATTTCAAGGAAAATATCAAGCTGGCCAGGAAAGAAGGCCATTCATTTATAGACAGATTAGAGAAGCTCGACAGGATCATTACCGAAGATGCTGCGATTGATGATTTGGAGAGTCTGTGAATGGAAACCGGCTGGTCTATGTATTTTTTGGGCCTTCTGCCGAAAGAAGGATTTTTGAAGAATAATTTGATAGAGCTTAAGCTAAAATACATCATGAAAGGAGGTTTGACATGCCGAGAGTAATGACTCAGATACCGGATGATATTTACAAAAACATAAATGAAGAGGTAAAGCTCGGAATATTCGCGAGCCCTTCCGAGGCCATCAATGCCTCTTTGAAAAAGTCGTATGCCGGCAAGAGCAGGACATATTTGCGCCGGTTGATAAAAAAGGAGGGTATCACAGAAGCGGAAATGCTCAAAGAGCTTGAGACGCTTCGCAAATGAGATATAGGGTCTTTGTCGATACCAATATTCTGCTTTCGGGGATATTCTTTGAAGGCAATGAGTCAAGAATTCTTGACCTGGTTGAAATCGACCTGATTACCAGTGAGGACAATGTTGCCGAACTGAGAAAAGTAATCGTCAAAAAACTCAGATATCTGAAAGAGAGAACACTTGAAATTGCCCTTACAGAAGCTGACAGAGCTCTTGTCGATATAGATGTTATCAGTCGCTCCAAGTCATTAAGAAAATCTCTGAGGCTTCTTTTCTCATTTCTCACAAAAAAGATTCTCCTATCCTTGCCGCCGTTCTTGCCGCAAAACCGGATTATTTTCTTACGGGAGATGCACATTTCCTGACGGAAAAAGTCAGACGTGTTGTTCCTGTCTTAAGCGCGAAAGAGTTCCTTGATACTATAACGAAAAAATAGGATCGATTATTATTCGGTTTGTTAGCAGAGAATTCCTCCTTCCCCTTAACTTCTCATTCCCCTACCTCTCCAAACAATCCCCTCCCACAAATTTCCCCTCCTACGTGTTAAAATTATAAGAAAAAAGAGGGGTTATATGCTAAAAGCGAAAGACATAATGAACACCGGTGTTATCACTGTTTCACCCGACACAACGGTTGAAGAACTCGGCAGGCTGTTCATCGAAAAGGGCATCAGCGGCGCGCCTGTCGTGGATTCCGAAAACAGGCTGTTCGGCATTGTCACTGAAAACGACCTCATCAACCAGAACAGGCGGTTCCATATCCCCACCCTCGTGAGACTCTTCGATGCGATGATCCCTATCGAAGGCGACGCAACGATCGAAAAGGAGATAAGAAGGATGTCTGCCTCAAAGGTGTCCGAGATCTGCACAACAGAGGTCATTACAGTAGACCCTGAGACCTCGTTGCAGGATATCGCTTCCATAATGTCTGAAAAAGGCGTCCACCACCTGCCGGTGATGAGCAGCGGAAAAATCGCTGGCATAATCGGCAAGATGGACGTGATCAAAGGGACCATCGGTTGAAACTGATCAGCAGAGGGCCGGCTGATACCGAAGACATAGGACTGAGGCTCGGCATGACGCTGAAGCCCGGAGATGTGGTTGCCCTCTACGGCGATCTCGGTTCAGGCAAGACTACGATGACAAAGGGCCTTGCCGGCGCGTTCGGCATCGGCAAGAGGGACATAACCAGCGCAAGTTACACCATCATCGCAGCCTACGAGACCGAGCCCCCTTTTTATCATATTGACCTTTACCGCATCGAAGAAGGCGCGGACCTCGACAATACCGGAGTATGGGACTGCATGGGAAGAGATTCGGTAGCTGTTATTGAATGGGCCGAAAGGCTCGGCAGTGCGCGGCCGGACAACCTTATAACAGTGACCATAAAAGACGCGGGAAACAACGCCAGGGAGATATCCATAGAAGGCGGGCGCCTGACGGATATGAATAAGGATATGAGTGATGTCCCGGCCCTGGACGCAGTACATAAATGAAAAAGATCGGAATAATCTGCAAGCACGGCAGGAGCGAGCCGAGAGAAATCCTGAAGGAACTGCTGCCGAGGCTCAGACAGCACGGGTTTGAGGCGCTTGTCGAGACTGAGGCCGCAAACGCGCTCAATATCGCGGGCCATTCAAGGACAGAGATAGCCTCCCATTCCGACGCGGTCCTTGTGCTCGGGGGAGACGGCACGATGCTGAGCGTGAGCAGGCTTGTGTCCGAGCGGGGCATCCCCATACTTGGCGTCAACCTGGGCAGCATGGGTTTTATAACAGAGGTCAGCAGGGACGAAATATATAATGTCGTAGAGAAGATGCTGTCCGACGGCTGCCCTGTGGAAGAAAGGCTGATGCTTAACACCAAGGTGCTAAGGGACGGCCGCAAGATAGCCGAATACACGGTCCTCAACGACGTGGTCATAAACAAGGGGGCCCTTGCCCGCATCATCGATCTTGAGACTTTTATCAATAATACATATGTGACAACATTTAAGGCGGACGGGCTGATAATCGCAACCCCCACCGGCTCTACCGCTTATTCGCTGTCCGCGGGCGGGCCGATAATATATCCGACTCTCGACAGTATAGTCCTGACCCCGATCTGTTCCCATACCCTGACCAACAGGCCGATACTCCTGCCGGACGATTTCAGGATCGAGATCATCCTGCGCGGCATGGGCGAAGACGTATACCTGACGCTCGACGGCCAGATCGGATTTTCTCTCAGGAAGGACGACGTCCTGGAGATAAGCAAGGCACCCTTCAAGGCGAAGTTTCTTGTCTCCTGCGAACGCGATTATTTCATGATCCTGAGGAACAAGCTGAAATGGGGGGAGAGGTAAGACATGGCCTCAGCCGCAAAAAAAGAACCGGATGTTTTCGACGATATGAAGGCTGTCCTCGAATTTTATAGCGCTCTCGGCTATGAAAGAATGCCGGTCAAACTCTCAGTCGAGGGCCTTCCAAAACCTGAACGCCCTGCGGGACATACCGCGAAAATTTCAGGCAGAGGGAGTGCGCGTGTCGGGGAAGCCAAAGAAAGATATGCCGCCCCTCCCAAAAAGGAGACGACCGCGCCTGTTGCGCCCAAAAGAATTGCGGCCCGGACAACAGGGCCTTCGGCAGCTGAAAGGGCTGAAGCTCTTGCGGCCCTGAGGGAGGAAATAGGCGATTGCCGCAGATGCAAGCTTTCGGCCCAACGGACCAACATTGTATTCGGCGAAGGCAATCCTGCCGCGCGGCTGATGTTCATAGGCGAGGGGCCGGGCAAAGAAGAAGACCTGCAGGCAAGGCCGTTCGTAGGAGAAGCAGGCCTGCTCCTTACAAAGCTGATTGAGAAGATGGGGCTTTCAAGAGACGAGGTCTATATCGGGAATATCATAAAATGCAGGCCGCCCATGAACAGGGACCCTGAGCCGGATGAAACAGCCGCATGCCGGGGTTTCATTGAAAGACAGATCGAAATAATCCGGCCTGATATTATTATGACGCTCGGCAGGATTGCGCTGCAGGCCCTGCTTCAAAAGCCGGACCTGAAGATTACAGCGCTGAGGGGCAAGTTTATTGATTATAACGGGATACATGTGATGCCGACCTTTCACCCTGCGTACCTGCTCCGCAACCCGGGCGACAAATGGAAGACCTGGGCCGACGCGCAGAAGGTCATGTCGCTATTGGGCATCTCATAAAAAGTTTGGCAGCGTCATATCACGCGTAATTTATTGCAGCTGAGGCAGGAGGTCATATAACATGGAAATTTTGTGGGCGCCCTGGAGGATGGACTATATAAGATCTCCGAAAAAAGAGTCCTCAGCCTGCGTTTTCTGCGACAAGCTCGAAAACGTAAACGACAGGGAAAATCTGGTCCTTTACCGCAGCGCGCACTCCTTTGTTGCGATGAACCCTTATCCTTACAACAACGGTCATCTGATGGTGCTGCCGTACAAACATGCGTCAGACTTTGACGGGATGGACGATGAAACGATGCTGGACCTGATAAAGATGACCAGGTTTTCAACCGATATGCTCAGGAAGGCGTTTGCGCCCGAGGGTTTCAATGTAGGGTTCAACATAGGCAAGGTTGCAGGCGCAGGCCTGGGAGAGCATCTCCACATTCATATAGTCCCGCGCTGGACAGGCGACGTCGGCTTCATGACGGTCATCGGAGAACTCCGCGTTATTCCCCAGCATCTATTCAATACTTATGACACGCTTTATCCGATCTTTAACCCATAGAAGATCCGTCCTGTTTTTTTTCATGCTCACTGCCCTGCTGCGGTGCGGCTTCGCACTCGCGGACGACAGACCCCTCGTTGTTGTTAACAATCAAACTCTGACTGTTTCGGATTACATGCTTTTTGCGATGAAGGACCCGACCCCGTCTGATCCCCGGAAAATCAACGAAGACATGGTGAAGAAAATGATCGAGGAGACGATAGTGCTCCAGCAGGCCCGTGAGAGGGAAATGGGCATCACCGCAGGCGAGGTCGAAAAAGGTGTCTGGGCCTTTCTGTCCCGTAACAGGACTGACCTGAGGGAGTTGAAGAAAAACCTCCGCGAGCTGGGGCTGAGTTATGAGGCATATGTGAAGATGTTCGGCAGCGGTATGCTGGCGTCCAGGTTCCTTGAAAAAGAGCTGTACCCGGCAGTTGCCGTGTCTGACGCGGATGTGACGGACTACTACTCCACGAACAGCGATTTGTTCCGCCGCGAGCCGGAGATGCTCAGGGTAAAGGGCATTTTTCTCAGGACGGCCGGAGACAGTTCGGCGCCTGATGAACTTAAGGACAGGATTTCCAAAATATATGCCGGGATAAAAGGCGGCGAGGCATTTGAAAAGATAGCGGACCGTTATAACGAAGGGTCTATGATAGGCGCGGGCGGTGCAATGGGAAATTTTCGCAAGGGCGAACTGGTGCCTGAGCTGGACAGTGAGCTTGCCGGCTTGAATGACGGCGAGGTCGGCAGACCGGTCACGACAACAGACGGTCTGTATATCCTGAAGCTTGAAAAAAGGACACCGGCTACCTTCACCGCGCCCGACCAGGTTAAAGAAAAGATAAAGGACCGCCTGTTGAACCGGAAGAGAATGGAAAGATACGACGCATGGATGAGGCCGCTCTGGGAAAAGTCGGTTATAAGGATAAACCAGCTCATTGGGAGCGCGGAGACCGCAGTCCCCCTCAGGGCGGAGTTGCAGGCTGAAAAGAATAAAGCCGAAACCGCGTCAGCCGAAGTCCTGAAAAAACTTGCCGACTCAACTGAGGCTTTAGATAAACTCAATAACGAATGCCGGGAGCTCGGCCGTTCCTATAGCGCCCTTTCAAGACAGTATGAAAGGACCGCTTCTGAGCTGCAATCCATAAGAGAACGGCTGGCGAGGTATGACAAACCGGTTATCAGGATAGCGGGGAAGGGCTGGTCCATGCTTCAGATCGTCGAGGAAAATATTGTTGCAGAACGGGTCATGACGCGCCTGGGTCTGCCTCAGCCGCTGTGGATGACCGGAGATATGCTGGAAGACTTTATTGCCGGAGAGGCGCTTTATTCCAGGATAGACAAAGAAGTTGTAAAAGAGAAAAATAGTTCGGTTGAACTCCAGTCCGTAAATTATGCTTTCGATGCGCGGGAGCGCGAATTCTTCGTCAGATATCTGCTGGTCACCGATATGGTGGAGAAAATGACGGCCGAGCCTGTGATTGCTGAAGATGAGATAAAGAAATATTATGAAGACAACAAAAAGGAATATCGGCTGGACAGCGGTCCTGAGCGGGTCCTGAACTATTTTGTGATACCGTTTACAGGCGACGACGAAGGCGAGATGTCTGCGCTTGCCGATAATGTCTACAGGGATGTGGTAAGCGGCAAGTCGTTCGAGAACATCAACAAGACCTTGTCGACGATCCCGTCCGCGTCTGCAATTCCGGGCAGGATCGCGTTCAGGCAGAGTTCTGCGGACGACCTCCCCGGCGAGCTTCAGGATGCGGTTGCGGAGCAGGCCGAGGGAGAGACAAGAAGGGTAGTCGGCGAAGGCCGGTTTTACATTGTTCAGGCCCAGCCGTCGGAACCTGTTTACAGACCTTTTTGGGAAGTCAGGGAAGAAATCAGGGAGAGGCTTGCATCTGCAAGAAGGGTGAATCCCAGGCTGATGCTCCACGAAATCCGTAAGGAGGCTGAAGAGATCAGAGAATGAACGCGGTCTGCGGGTCGTGCAAACATTCAGGCGACAGAAAACCCGGCGGCGCGGCCGTATCCCCCGGCACGGTGTGGTGCGCCCAGCGCAGTATTCAGATGGCAAAAAGCAGAATGATGCCGTGCTATGTCCCGATCGCAAAGGTCAGAATTTCGAAGTGTGTAGACTGCAAAAAGGCCAAAATGCTCAAGCCTTCCGGCGAGAATCCCGCCCTGGGGAATGTCTGGTGCGAGAAGAAGCATTTAGAAATAAACAAACAGCGGAATATGGAATGTTTTGAGTAGAAGTTAATGCTGTATTGCCTCGCATAAAAACGATAAAAAGTGATCCTTGTTTTTCATGAGTCTATCGTATTATGATTAATCACTTTATGGGAGACGGATAGCAGAACATTGGGATTTCAAGGGAAATGGGCATAGACATCCACTACGAAATGACTTTCCTTATCGCATTGTGTGAGGCATTAAAAACACACGACGCTTTTTCCCGCGGCGTACTCCCGGTATAGAAACGGTGATCGTCACTCACGCTTTGCCAAAGGGCGTCGAGACGTTTGAATTGATCTGCGGCGTTTGGGTAACTCACCCAGGAGCGGCACTGTCTGTTGCGGTGACTCTTACTTTAGTTGAAGTAGCCGGCGCCCGCCATAGAGGGGCTGGGATTTCCGGCGCTGGAAAATGAGACAGGCGAGTCCGAGAGGGGTTAGAAGATCGAGGAGAACTTGGAACAGGGGGGAACATGCAAATAATTGTTCAGCAGGATGTGATCGAAGGCAAGATTTATATGATCAGGGGACATAAAGTAATGTTGAGCACAGATCTATCGGATCTTTCTGAGGTCGAGCCTAAAGTCCTGATGCAGGCTGTAAAAAGGAACATGGAACGGTTTCCGGAAGATTTTATGTTTATGCTGTCAAATCAGGAGTTTGCGAACTTGAAGTCACAAATTGTGACTTCAAGTTGGGGCGGTATTCGCAGGGCCAATCCATATGCCTTTACTGAGCAAGGCGGTGCAATGCTTTCGGGTGTGCTTCGGAGCAAACGCGCTGTGCAGGTGAACATTGCAATAATGCGGGCCTTCGTAAAGCTGCGTGAAATGCTTTCGTCTCATAAGGACCTCGCCGGGAAACTTGCCGACATGGAAAATAAATATGACTCTCAGTTCAAGGTCGTCTTTGAGGCTATCCGGCAGTTGATGTCATCAAATGAGAAGAAAATGAAAGTTGTGACAGGATTTGTGAAAGGTAAGGATGCATAGCCTGCGAGCTATTATATGCGACAAAACGCCCTTAAACTCATCCATGAAAAAGCTGCAAAGCTTGCGGTATCAGAGGAAACGATCCTTGCGCTCCACAGGCTGACGAAAGGCGACATTTGGATGCCGGTAAATACAAGGACAAAGAAAGTGGCGGGCCGGATATTCGCTCGGAAACGAAATCCTGTTGGACAAATGGCTTCTTGACAGGGATAATGTAAAAAAGCCCGGCATAGCCGACAAAGGAGATTACCCTGAACCGGATGAAATATATTTCTCAGGATACAACCTTACTTTTTTTGTTTGCATTTATCTCTCGGGTAAACGGGTAGAGAAAACTTGATCGGTCTCCGTTGCTGTCCCGCTGCTCTGCTGTCGTTTTCTCTGGGGATCTGTATCCTGATGAAAAGCCTGTCGTTTGCGGTGGAACCCGGGGCAGGCCTTTCGGATTCGAACGAAGAACAGGCCGCAGTAATCATCGGGAAGCTGAAGGCCGCCTATGCGCAGGTTTCGGATTACCGGATGGAGACTGAGGTGAATATTTACAATGACGGCCGGGCTGTTGAGACGGAACGATTCCTATACACCTTCAGGAAGCCTCGCCATATCCGCATTGACATGGAGTCGCCATATGCCGGCATGGTCCTGATATATCCGGGTGAAGACGGTAAAGTTGCCGTTAAACCCGGGGGATTGTTCGGGTTCATAAAGCTCCATCTGTCTCTTGACAGCGCTCTTCTGAGGACGGCTGCGGGCCAGCGGATTGATCAAACCGATCTCGGCCTTCTGATCCAAAACATCGGTCATAGTATTACTGACGGGCGTCGCGGGCGCATCGGGGTATCAGAGCAGGACGGACGCGCGCGCATTGAAGTCCTTGCGGAAGACCATTTTCTTAAAGACGTTACCACGCTTTATCATTTTTACATCGACAGGACTTTCTGGCTGCCTGTTGAGGTCCGGGAGTTTACTGCGGACGGTATTCCTAAAAGAGATGTGAGGTTCCTGAATTTGAGGATCGGGACAGGCGTTCCGGAAAGCTTTTTCCGAATCGATGGAGGCAGACCCTGACATGATTAACCCCACGGATAGCGGATCACCCTCCAGAGGATCTGAATGGTTTGTTCCAAAGTTCGGGCCGCTAAGATTCAGGACCTTTATTGGTCTCCTTTTCCTGCCGTACACCGGCATGGTCCTGTCCTTCTCGATAATCGGTTCTCTTCTCGCCTCTAGCTTGTCTTACGACCGGTTGCCGGCTATAGCAGCCATTTATTTTCTTGGACTGGGGATTGCGGCCCACGCTCTGGACGCGTTGGGAAGCACGGGAATAAAGCCCTGGGGCACTGTCTTTACTAAAACCCAACTATGGCTTCTGGCCCTGGTCTCTCTCTTTTTCGCTTACGGTATCGCCGTTTATTATATGATAAGATACGTCCCGATGCTTTTTGTTGTTGCCGTTCTGGAAGGGTTTTTTGTCTTTGCATATAACCTTGAGTGGTTCGGCGGCAGGTTCCATACGGACCGGTGGTTTGCGTTTTCGTGGGGCGGACTGCCTGTTCTCGCAGGCTACATCATGCAGACAAACAGCATATCACTCCCGGCCCTGATCCTGGCCCTCTCCATGGCCCTGTTCAGTTTCATAGAGATAAAGGCCTCGCGGCCTTACAAGGAGCTCAAACGGCGGCGGCCGGACCTCAATGCCGATGAACAGGCGCTTTTGCAACGTTACGAGACCCTTCTTAAATGCGTCAGCCTGGGGGTAATTCTACTGGGAGCGGGACTCTTATTATGGAGAGTCTCCGGCTAACGGCCGGCTATTTGCGGTGACTATAGTTCAGGAGGATATATGACAGGCGGTTTTCAGAATTATACAGAGGGCGTGAGACCATTCATTGATGCGGGCTTCCGCAGTCATCTGTCCGGCCTGCTCGGGGATGCAGAGTCCTTGCAGGTTTACGGTGGGCTGAAGGTCCTCACCGAAGGCAAGAGAATCAGAGGGTCTCTTGTCTGTCTGGTCGCTGCCGCTCTTGGCGGCGCACTGGAAGACGCTCTTCCAAGGGCGATTGCGCTGGAACTTATCCAGACCGCCACCCTGATCCATGATGACTTTGTGGATCAGCATGAACGCAGGAGAGGTCTTCCTTCACTCTGGACCCTTGAAGGGGCGCGAAGAGCCGTCCTTCTGGGGGATGTCATCTTTGCCTCGGCCATTCAGAGGATGAGCGAGCTTGGACGTGAGGACGGTTCGGTAATTTCAAATGCAATAGCTGAGGTCTCCTGGGGAGCCTACCATGAACCTCTGGAGCCGCGCGAGTTTCTTGAGACATTTAAAGAGGATGTTGCCGGCGCAGCGCTCTATGAGAAAATCATCTACCTCAAAACAGGCGTGCTCTTTGCCGCAGCCTGCCAATTTGGGGCGCTTGCGGCAAAGGCCGATGACAGGCTCAGGCATGGATGGCGTTGTTACGGCCTGAAGGTAGGCGAGGCCTATCAGATAGCGGACGACCTCCAGGAAGTAGAGCAATATCTGCTGACGCGTTCTATTACAGGGAGCGAACTGGCCTCTATGGCCCCGGCCCTGCTGTTTTTTACCGCGGAGAGCCGGCCGCATATTCTCGCAGCCCTCCAACGGAATTCCCCTGAGATCGAGGAGGGATTTCTGGAGCTTCTCCGGTCCTCGGTCGATACGATGAAAGCGGAGATCGAGAGACGCCTGAGATCAGCTGTCGACGGGATAGAAGCCTGTTTGCCGGATAACGACTACGGCAGGCTTGTGCGCAGGGCGCCATGGGACATTATCGGGATGTTTAATCAGTCGAGGCCTAAGGTTTCTTTGCCGTGATAACGGCGGCTGTGCCGAAGGTAAGCGATTTGACGGTGATGTCATGGAGACCCTTTTTTTTCATTATGGCCGCAGACTCCGAAATCCAGCCGGTCTGCCTGAGGAATTCCGGCAACTCGTAAAAAACGGTCCGCCACTCGGGAAAGATCCGGGCTCCGAGAATTCTCAGGAGTTTGAAATAGGTCTGCCACAGCGAAAGAAACACCGGGTTCGAAGGATAGGTGAAATCATGCATGATGATGAGACCGCCCGGCCGCAGCATCACGGCCGCATTTGAAATCAGGAGCTCCAGTTCCGCATATTTGGCAAGATATGAGGAGGTGATGCAATCGCAGCCTCCGTCCGGCATCACATCCTCCGCCCTGCCGAGAATGAAATCCACATTGCTTATTCCAAACGCCCGGGCCTTTTCCCTGGCTAGCGACAGATACTCGTCACGAAGTTCAACGCCGATGACCCGGCAGTCGGGAAACCTGCGGGCGATCTGAAGCGTAAGAATCCCTGTGCCGCAGGCCTGATCTATTATGCAGGCAGGGCGGGCAGGGATTTTTTCAATGATCTTTTTCTTCCAGTGCCTGTCAAATCCGCATGTGCAGAGCGCGGCCACACGGTCGTAAGAAAAACCTGTGTCTGAGAAGAATCGCTGAACTACTTCAAGTTTGGAAAGATTCGCAGCCATAGAACGGGCAAAACCCGCCTCCTTTGATTTATCTTAAATTCTTCAACAGGGCGACCGCATCTCCTATGCCCACTTGCATTCCCATCCTCTTTGAATTTTTTCTGAGGATGCCCGCTTCCCTGAGCCCCATGGCTTTTCCCTCCCTCAGTTTATCGATAACGCCGCGTTCGTCCTTCATCCAGCTAAATTCATCAAGTACTGCATTGGTGTATTCCTTCGGTTTGTCCCAGTTGTTCAACAATAGCTGCACAGTGCGCATTCCGGGAACAATGCCGTCCCCTGCCAGCGGCGCCACGCAGCCTATAGCTTCTCCGATTCCCCAGATGCCTTCTCCCGTCCCTTCAGCAACAAAGGGCTGAGATTGAAACGGACCGGTGAGCCTGATATTGCCGCTGCAGCTGCAAAGGATCTTTTTTTCGTATCGCTGCGAACTGCTTTCAAGCCAGCCGAGGTCTTTGAGTATGCGTTGCGGGTCTGACAGAAGGCTGCCGCAGCCGACATGATAGAGGTCACGGGAGAGCGGAAAGCACCAGGCATAGCCAATGCCCCCGAGCTTGATCCTGTTTTCCAGAGGTTCCCTGGTTTCAATAAGGTATTGACGACATCCCATTACTATGTCGTCTCTGATCGGCGGCAAGAGGGCGCGCGACGCGCCGGTTGCATCGATTACCCTGTCATACCTGTTAGACTGCAACGGCGTGAAATTTATCTCCGCGCCATCGAGCAGGTCTTTAACAAGCCTGGGCTTATCGAAGACCATAAGCTCAGCCTTGATCCTTACGTCGTCCATCAGCACATAATCAAGTCGCCGCAAAATATACTTTTCCGCATCGAGTCCGGCCTGTTCGACGAGTTCAATAAAACCGGCCGATGTGCCCCAGGCGCACGGCTTGAGGCCGCACCGGCTTATCCTCTTTTGATCAAAGAGGTCCGCATCGTATCCTTCTTTTTTCAGGATCCGGTACAGATAGGCGCCGGTCATTCCCGCGCCCGCGATTGCCGGCCTTGTTTTAATATTTCGAGTCATCTGATTTATACAGTATATCAGGAAATATGAGCAACGTGGATGAACTGTCATATGATAAAAAAATGGGATATACTTGATAAAAGAAATGAGCAAACCGGCGCACAGAGAAAAAGATAAACAATTTCCGGTTACTGAAGCGCAAAGTAAAAAAATGCTGCAGCAGTTGCGGGAGCTGTCCTCGACAGTAGGAAATAAACTATTCAGCGCTGTTTTAGCCGCTGATAAAGTGACCGACTATCTGGAAAAAACCCTCAACGTCAAAGTGGAGCCGATCATACTGTATCAGGGAAAGACGCGTGTTCGTCCTCCTGAAGTTTCGCTATATCTTGCAACAGCGGATGTGATGCAGCGTGACATGCGCATTGAAGTCCCCTGCAACAAAACGGGCGGAGGCAGGACGGTTTTATTCGCCCGATCATGGATTGATATGAACGGGCTCGATGAAGAGTTCGGAAAATTACTCTGTGAAGGAAAGATGACGATAGGCCAGATCATCAGGGAGAGAAATTTAACTGTTGAATATCGGAACCTTGGCTATAAAAAAATGAGGTCTGCCGCGCCGGCCGGGGTTTTCAGCGAGGGGGGGAACATTCATCTTATCCGGCGCTCCAGAATGATTCTTTACAAAAAAAAACCGGCAATTTTCATGCATGAATTCGTTCCGTATGATTATCGCTGAATATCCGCTGTCGGGCACTCTCTACTTTTTTGGATTCTTTTCGTCCAGATAGTTGGGCAGAAGAGACGTGCCTCCCGAATTCTGATCGGTTATGACGTATTCAAATTTACCGCTTTCCTGCGGCCATATGATAATTGAGTTATTCGGCGTTGTGACCATCCGGCCGTTAGTGGAAACGACCTTCCTGCCGCCCGGCAAAAAGAGCACGACCTCGTCATTTATCATCTCGAACCGCCAGTCCTTGTCATGCAGATAGGTCATGATCGCGGCTTTGGACGGGAAGCATTTGGGACATTTCACCTTCTGGATTTTACGTGCGCACAGCATATTATTTTCTTCAAACATTTCCTTTGCAATGTCCGCGACTACCTCCTGATCGGCCTCCGGTTTCTGCTCTGCGACTCTTTTTTTTAGCTCGGCCCAGTCGTTAGCCGCGCTGTAGTCTTTCTCATCGGCTCCCTGCTTTGAACGGAGGTCGCAGTATTCCCATCGGGCATCACCTGTATCGTAGTTCAGCGATAATCTGTATTGGGAGACAGTGAGACAGCCCGGCATAAGGACCGCAAGACATATATATGTAAATAGGACGGCAGTTCTTTTCATGTTATTGCCTCTGATCTCCTGTTGTGCGAATTTGCTTTTTGGCTTAGCGGGTAAGCACGTGTGTCTTGCCTACATCCCTACAGCAAACATTGCTTCGAGATCATGACGGGAAAAGGCCTTGAATGCAAGAGCGGTTTCAGACTTTGTAATAGAATTGATCGTTACCATTTTTCTGGTAACGAGATCTGCAAGGTCTTCATTTGATGGGACACGAACGATTGCAATCAGGTCATAATTGCCGCTGACTGAATAGACTTCGGATATCCCGTCCAGCGCAGCCAATTGCTCGGCTACGTCGTTGATTTTCGATCTTTCTGCGTTTATGAGAATTATTGAGGTAACCATGTCTTCCCCCTATAACTGCTGTTTTTTGATAGTCTGTAGTTTTGGTAACTATTTTATAACACTAATTAATCAAAATAAACTGAATAATGCCGGGGCGCTTTGCAGCTTTATTTTAAGTAGAACTCCATATGCGTCACTACCCGCACCTTTTTCATCAAGGTGCTCTGTTCATATTCGTTAAGGGGCGCGCCGATTTCAAAGAGTCCCTGCGACGCCTGCTTTATGCCGCCTACGCGCGCATTTGTATCGCCGGCAAACCCTCGGCCGCCTGCTTTGCGCTTTTCGCAGCCTCTTTTAGCATGGCGGGCTTTACTGAATCGAGATTCGTGAAATAGTAACTCACGCTGTTATCATTCACCAGCACTCCGGACGATAAAAGGGTTCGATGTCTTCTGTGGCCTGGGCGACGCGATCAACGTCCGCTGTTTCAACAATAATCGTCTGCCTGCCGGAATATATCATGTCATTTTTTCTTTCCTGTTCGCCGACGACCGGCGCCGCCTTCTGGATTTCATTGTCCTTGAAACCTTATGCAAGCAGGTACTTCTTTACAAGGGGCAATTGGTCCTTGAGTTTCCGGTTCACCTGTCTGAACTCAGGGGCCTTCACTGAATAAGAGAGCTTCCAGACGGCTTTGTCGGATTTGACGATCTTTTCGGCAACGCCCCTCACATCCACATAATGCTGCCTTTGATGAAAGCCGTTAATTGCGCTGCCGACATAAAACAGGCCGGCCGCGACAAGCAGACCGCCATCACCCTTGATAAGTCCATCACTTCTTCCCTTTTTTATTCCTGGGAGCATCTACCGCCGGTATTATCTCCGGCGTCGCCTCCTTGCGCGGCGTTATGGTTTGCGGTGTAATGGTTTCTTTATATCCTGCAGACCTGGCGAGTTCATTAAATACGCTGTCGGCATCAGCGCCGTAACTTTTTCTGAATGCCTCTAATATGATTCCAATATTGTTTCCGGGAATCTCCTCCAGCGCAGTTTTACTTCTTCTGAGCTGATCTATTAACTCATCACGCCTGATAAGGTTCGTGCTGTATCTCCTTCCCCATTCATCACCCATAATCCTGAAGGCCTGATGATATATTTCTATTTGCAATGAGTCGGGTTTGGGGATGTCAAGGGTGCCCAGGGTCTTGCCCTTGCTGTAATCGAGATAGAGCATCGTGCCGCCCTCGGACTGCCGGGCCGGCACATTACGCGCCTTCAGTATCTCCTGGGTCTTATTGTATTTATCGGTATAGACGCTTTCAAACCGCTTGATGAAGAGTTCGCGGTCGGCCTGTGAACCTTCGGAAATAAGGACAATAAAAACTTCTATGGCATGTCTTAAGGTTCCGGCCCAGCCTTCTTCAAAGGCGGTAATTGCGTTTACAAACTGACTTGATGTATCTGTCCCAATACGAGCGGCAGCTTCAATGATATGCGGGCCTAAAACGAGGTCGGCCATCCTGTCTTCATACCCCATGCGGAAGCCCTTTTTGAAGGCATCTTTGAGATCTGAATGGAGGTTGAAAAAATCTATGTTTGAATTATCTTTGAGAGCATTGATAAATTCATCATCAAACGGGCCGCTGGGCTTCTTTCCCGCTTTCCACAATGTGTTGCCCCAATCCCGGCCTGCTTCTTCATAGGATGCAACCGTTCTCGCCGGTTTAGACACACCGCCCAGACCCAGAAATCCCGCTTCAGCATCAACCGGGATGCTGCTCAACAGTATGACCACGAAAAACGCAATGACGATTCCTGTAACTTTCATTTTCCCCCCTGATTTAAAACAGAATCATATTTCAATGATGAACTGATTTATGAAAATGCACCCTTAATGATCATTCCTGCCTTTACAAACAATTTATACATGTCTGATCCCGGCAATGTCAAGAAAAAAGGCATAAAGCGTTACAGGCCCATAATGCCTGTTATTTTACACCTTCATGGAGACTGCATCCAAGCCCGCAGTTAATTCATTATTCCTTCACACTTTACGGATAACCTAAAGTAACGTTGAAAATGTCCAGCCGGGTGATTCAATCCGAATAAAGGGAGGATTTTGTAGTGAAGAACAAAAAATGGTTTTACACGCAATTGTTTTTGCTGTTGATTCTGGCTGCAGGTCTGTCGACAGGCTGCGGGGGAGGAGGTTCGGGAACTGCTGCGGGGCCTGCGGCAACCCGAGCAATAAGCGGCAGCGCTGTTAAGGGGCCTGTTTCAGGCGCGACGGTCACTGCGTTTGCCGTTAACAGCGAAGGTATAAAGGCCAATGACATCGGCTTTGCAACAACCGACATTGCAGGAAATTATTCCATTCCTATGGGTGATTATTCCGGCCCTGTCCTGCTGCAGATGTCCGGCGGGAGCTATATGGATGAGGCTGCGGGCGTTATGATGAATATGGCTGCGGGCGATGTTATGACTGCAGCGGTCCCCTTCATGTCTGCCGGCGATTCAGTTGGCGGAATACAGATTACTCCTGTGACCTCGATGGCCCAGAGCATGGCTGCCCATATGCCCGGAGGTATGAGTCAGGCGAACATTGCCGCGGCCAATACGGCTGTGGGCAATTATTTTAATGTCGATAATATTCTGACCACACATCCCATGGACCCGACAGTTACCGGGTCAAATGCCTCTGCAACCCAGGACATGAGAAATTACGGCATGACCATCGCTGCGATGTCTCAATTCGCAAAGGATTCAGGGATGACGGCCTCTTCAGGTATGGTGACCGCGATGATGAACGACGCGTCCGATGGTATCATGAACGGTATGATGGGCGGCTCACAGGTAATGATGGGCGGAGGAATGATGGGCAATACGATGATGCAGTCAAATGCAGGAACGGGAGCTCTGGCGAACCATATGACGACTTTTATCCAGTCACAGATGAACAGGTCCGGCGCTACGCTTCAGGATTTGCAGGCTTTAATGAATAAACTGGCGGCAACCAACGGGATGATTCTGTAACTATTCGAAATGAGACGGGGCGGCGTTATACAGGAACGTCGCCCCGCCCGGCCGGTATCACATCAGGCTGAACTACCGAAGGTGAAACGGCACACTGGTCGATACAACTCCTTTTTTAAATAACAGGATACCCTTGAGAAAAAGAGCTGTCTGGTTATGCAGCAGATGGTGCCACCATTTCGTGGGCACAAATTCCGGCAGGATCACAGTGATCACACCGTCTTTGTATTGCTCCCGTATGCCTTCTATGTAGTCTATGATCGGTTCCGTTACAGACCTGTAGGGCGAATGCAGGATTTCGAGTTTTACGCCCATGCACTGGCTGTCCCACTTCGCCTTCATCTTCCGGGTCTCAACAGGGTCGATGTACACATACACGGCAGTGACGTCGTTGGACAGGGCCTTGCCGTATTTGATGGCGTTGACAACGGCCTGCTGAATTCCGGAGATCGGAATAATAACCGTATGGTGGGTGTAGGCATTTTCAGGCGTAAAACAGGATGTTACGGACAGCTGCTCGGCCACGGTAAGATAATGCTCGTGTATCTTCTGTGTCAGATAGACCAGGACCGGGATTGCCACCAGAACAATCCATGCCCCGTGTTCGAATTTCTCAACCGCAATGACCAACAGAACTACGCCCGTTGTCACTGTCCCAAGTCCGTTAATAATCATGCCTTTTATCCTTCCCGCCCCTTTATCCCTAAGCCAGTGCACGACCATGCCGGCCTGTGAAAGGGTGAAGGCCGTGAAGACCCCTACGGCATAGAGAGGAATCAGGGCATGGGTATCGCCGCCGAACAGTACAATGAGCAGCACCGAAAGAACTCCGAGGATAAGGATGCCGTTTGAAAAAACCAGCTTGTCGCCGCGATTGCTCAACTGGCGTGGAAGATAGCGGTCTGCCGCCATGATCGACGACAGTCTCGGGAAATCCGCAAAGGATGTGTTTGCTGCGAGGATAAGAATTATCGAGGTCGCAAACTGAATGAAATAATATATTGTCCCTTTTGTGAATATTGCGCGCGCAAGCTGCGAAAGCACGGTCTCGGACTGGTTCGGTAATATTTTGTAGTAGTCCGCATAGTAGGCGATTCCCGTGGTTAGCACTCCGAGTATTACCGCCATCCAGACAAGAGTTATGCCCGCATTCTTGGCCTCCGGTTCCTTAAAAGCCCTGACCCCGTTTGAAACAGCTTCGATGCCCGTAAGCGTTGCGCACCCCGAGGCAAAGGCCTTGAGGATAATAAAAAGCGGAACAACCTTTGTTGCGGTTGCCGCAATATCGGGCATGGGCGGCCGGGGAAACGACAACGCCCTGGTGAAGCTTGCGGCTATAAGCAGCAGCAGCCCGCCCACAAACAGGTAAACCGGCACCGCGAACACCTTGCCGGATTCCTTTACCCCCCTGAGGTTGATGACCATTATGAGCAATATCGAGACAAGGCACATTGTGACCGTGTAGTGGCGTGTCGCAGGAAATGCCGATGTTATGGCGGCTATGCCGGAAGAAATACTGACGGCAACCGTCAGAACGTAGTCTATCAACAGGGCCGAACCTGCCACGAGACCCGGATATATGCCGAGGTTCTCTTTGGCAACTATATATGCCCCTCCGCCTGAGGGATAGGCATGAATGGTCTGATAATACGATGTGGCAACGATCGCTATAAGAATTACAATCCCCGCTGCAATCGGCATGGACAGATGAATCATTGCGGAGCCGCCCACGACAAGGGCCATGAGGATTTCCTCGGGGCCGTAAGCTACCGACGAAAGCGCGTCGGAGGAAAAGACCGCAAGCCCGGTCGTCTTGCTGAGTCTTTCGTGTTTCTCCTTTTTTGTCTCGATGGGACTGCCGATCAGAATGCTTTTCAACGACATTTTCCGACTCCTTCGGGCGGGCAAAAAAGGGGAAAATAAAAAAACCGCCGGGCGGCGGTCTTCATTACTGCCCTTGCCCTTCCACATGCCTGCGAGGTTAGCTGCCGGGCTCGGGATTGGAAGTTCCCTATTCCTCAGGTCAAAGACCTTTCGGAAATTCGCCCCTTTTAGTGGGTCCCCCGCGTCCGCTCTTTGAACGGACTTCGGCTACAAAATATGTTTTTATGTTACTCCGCCGGAAAAAGATTGTCAAACAAACAACAACAAACGAAAAACAGAGCACAGGGCAAAAGAGCAGGGGAAACGTGAGCCTGCGGGAGAAATCCGGACGGCCGGGATGCCTATTTCAGGACCGCCCTGATCTGCCTGACGATATGCACAGGCGCAAAAGGCTTTTGACATATCGCGCTCATTTTTTTCAGAAGAGCCCCATCCTGATCAGAAAGGCTGTATCCTGTAGCCAGGATGAACTTCACGTCCGGGTCCTGTGAAAGCAATTTCCGGAACAATTCTATTCCGCCCATGTTCGGCATGATCATATCGGACACTACTATGTCGACCTTGCCGGCCATGTTCGTATATTGTACAAGCGCCTCATTTCCGTCTGTCGCCTCTATGACGGAATAACCGCAACTTCTGAGGTACGAACAGAGCAGGTTCCGTATTACCTCCTCATCCTCCGCTATGAGCACTGTCTCATTGCCGCGCACCTCGGGCATTTCCGATTCCGACAGAAAGCCCGGAGCCGTCATTGCGGAGTGGGGAGGTTGGCCTTTGAGAGGCAGCGACACAGTGAAGGTAGTGCCTTCGCCTGGAACGCTCCTGACGTCGATCATCCCTCTGTGGGCCTTGACTACTGTAAAAACAATCGCAAGCCCCAGTCCTGTCCCGCGTCCTACTTCCTTTGTCGTAAAAAAAGGCTCGAAGATCTTCTGTAGGTTCTCCTTTGGTATTCCCTCGCCGTTGTCGGTAACCGAAAGCCGGGCGTACTGACTCTCCCCGCCGGGTTCATCACTGATCCGGGTCCTGATCACGATCCTGCCCTTTCCCTTTACCGCGTCACGCGCGTTGAGTATGAGGTTCATGATCACCTGGGTGAACTGGCCGGAATCACACTCAACAAAAATCGGGAGGTCATCGGTAATGAGTTCCAGCTCGACCGTCTTCTCCACAATCCTGGCCAGAAACTGCATGGTGCCGCGAAGAAATGCGTTGAGGTCGATCACGTGGAATTCCAGGGACATCTTCCTGCTGAATATCAGAAGCTGCTTGACAAGGTCCGCCCCCCGTCCTGATAAAGCAATGATTGATTTCAGGTTCCCGGCTATTTCGCTTTCGCTGCCGACATCATTAAGAGAAAGCTCGGAATAACCGATAATCCCCATTAGCAGGTTGTTGAGTCGTGGGCGATGCCCCCTGCGAGCCTGCCAATCGCTTCCATTCTCTGATTTTCGATAAGCAGTTGCTGGAGCCTCTTCTCCTCAGCTTCAGCCCGCTCCTTTGCCTTGCGGTCGGCCCACATCTCAATTACACGCGCCACCCGCGCGGAAAGCCCGGAGATATGCTTCTTGATTATGTAATCCGAAGCGCCGAGCCTCAGGCTGTCGACAGCTATTGATTCATTGCCGTCCCCCGTCACCAGGACGACGGGGCTGTCGATGGCGGCCTTTTTAAGGATATCTATCGCCTCGTATCCGGTCATATCCGGGAGGGAATAATCGGCAAGGATGACGTCCGCGGAAATTTCAGGGAGTTTCTCCATGAATTCCCTTCTGTTTCTCGCGGAATCGTAAGTAACTTCATATCCCGCCTTTTGCAGCTCGTGCAACTCCAGTTCCATGTCATCGATATTGTCCTCGATGAAAAAGACCCGAAGTTTATTGGAGCCGGTTTCCATAGGTCAGTTGATCTTGGGCTGTTCGTTCAGGAGCATCCAGTAGTATCCTATCTGTCTTACGGTTTCGACAAACTGGTCAAAGTCCACCGGCTTTCGGATATAACTGTTGACGCCGAGGTTATAGCTGCTTATCAGATCGCTTTCTTCCCTTGACGACGTCAATACCACTACTGTAATCAGCCTGGTCTTTGGGTCCCCTTTTATCCGGTGAAGGACCTCTATGCCGTCGACCTTGGGCAGTTTCAGGTCCAGCAGGATCAGGTTGGGAAGTTCATGGGAAGAGTCCTGATACGCGCCCTCGTAAAAGATATAGTCGAGCGCCTCACGTCCGTCGCGGACTACCTTTACAGGGTTGGCGATATTGTTCTTCTGAAGCGCATGGATCGTCAGCTCGACATCGTCCGGATTATCTTCAACAAGCAAAATCTGGATAAACCTGTTCACAGTTCTAACCTCCTAAAAAGTTGGTAAGTCAACGTAAAATACGGCTCCCCGGCCGGGCTCCGATTCAGCCCAGACCGAGCCGCTGTGGCGCTCGGCTATTCTCCTTACAATGGCAAGACCTATGCCCGTCCCCTCGTATTCCTCCGGCAAATGAAGTCTCTGAAAAACGTGGAATATCTTGTCATGGTATTGCATGTCAAAGCCGACGCCGTTGTCCCTCACAAAAAAAGCCTTACTGTCGCTGTCGTAGCCGATGGTGATCTGCGCCTGCTCGGTATGGCGGCTGTATTTCAGGGCGTTGGAGATAAGGTTCGAAAAAAGGCTCTGGATGAGGACGGGATCGCAATTGATCTCGGGCAGTTCCTGTAGAACTACGGACACGCCCCTCTTCCCGATTTCGGCGGAATAGTATTCGAGAATGGGGCGAATGATATCGGCGCACTTCACCTTTTTAAATTGCAGCTCCGCCCGCCCGATGCGGGAGAAGGTCAGCATATCGTCGATCAGTATCGACATCCTCTCCGTGCCGCTCCTGACCCGTGTGAGGTAATGCTTTGCCTTGTCGTCCAGCTTCCCGGCATAATCGTCCAGCAGAATTTTTGAAAAGCCGTCTATGTTTCTGAGGGGCGCGCGAAGGTCGTGAGATACCGAATAGGCAAAGGCCTCGAGCTCCCTGTTTAATTTGGCAAGGTCGTTGTTGGACTTTTCTATGGCATGGTTCTTTTCGTATATCTCGACAGCCAGATCGTAAAAGGCCTGCTGCAATACGCCTATCTCGTCTCTTCGCTCCGCAGTCCTGCTGTTGACAATATTGCCGTCCGCAATATATTCCGGCAATTTTTTCACTTCCCCGGCAAGCGCTCCTATAGGCCGCGTCACAAGCCTGACCATGAGGGTGTTGGCAAGGGCGATAATCGCAATGACTCCGGCAAAGTTCAGGACGATGATGCCTGTCTTCATATCGGCTATTGCCGCAAAGTTCCTGTCAATCGATTTTCTCAGGACAACGGCCCCAAGAACCGGCTTGTCCCTGCCGTGGCACCTGAAGCAGGTCTCTCCGTTGGGAATCACGTGCATATGCAGAAGATAGCTCCGGCCGGATATGTGTTCCATGTATTCCTGTATTGCAGGGTCCCTTCCGGACTTCAGGCTCACGGACAATGCGTTGATTACGTCCTTGTTGCCGATATGCGCTTCAAGATATTGGCCTATGCGTTCCTTGTGAGACGAAAAGCGGATATTCCGGTCAATATCGCAGATGAATACCTCGACCGTGCCAAGAAATTTCCGCATCTCCAGCAGACTCTGCTCGACCGCGCCGCTGTCGCCGACCGACATCGGATATTTGATGCCGGCGTATATGGCGGATGAAAGCTCTTCACTGTTCATCGAAACTTCATGCAGCATCTCTCTTGTCTCGTGGGAAACGGAAAAATATACCGCTGCGGTCATTACTGCGGCAACACTGGCAGTGAGTGCGACCAGAATTTTACGGTTCAGGCTTTTCTTCATGGCGCCGGGCATTCTGCTCCAATCATGATCGCTGCATAACGTTGCCTCATTATAATGGTACGCCCGGCTAAAATCAATACAATGTTTTTGTGGTGTTTTATGCGGCTCGATGACGACAGGGAAGACCGGATTGAGGCCTTATTTCCTCTTGCCGGTATTGATAGAATTGCCTTTACATTTCCGCGTAAATCAGTCTCCGGAGAAGCTACTGTTCAAAGACTTCGAACCCCTTCGGCGTTGAAAGATCAAAGAGGGAATCTTTAAGCCCGGTATTGGTCCTTACATCCCTGAGTTCTATATCTATGGTGTTGGAACGGCTGTCGGTTATAACAAAGGAGCTGATCGGAAACCCCTCATCGTTCAGCGTCATTCTGATCGATACCACATTCCCTATAGGTTTGCGCGGTTTAAGAATTATGACATTCCCTTTGCCCGACACCGCAAACTCTTCGGTTATGTTGCCGAAGCCGCTAAGCAGCGCGACAGGCGTTTGACCGTAAGTCGACTTGTCGAATCTGCTCTTATACGCCTGGTTTTCGGCCTTCTTGAGTATCAGCACCGTGTTGTCGTTGATTATAAGGTCCTGGGCTGTCTTTCCCTTGTACATCCATTTCATCCTCATGGGCGGCTTGATGAAAAATTCGCCTTTATAGGTCTCGGTTTTGTTAAGGTCCTTTATCACGCTTTTCTGAGAGAAAGATCCCCTCAGGTCTTTTACCCCTTCATACGCCTTTTGCACCCGCGCGATATTGTCGTCCGCGTCAGAGGCCAAAGAATAACCCGGCATGAAGCTTGTCACGAGCAAAGCAATAATAAGTAGAGGAAATATTTTTTTTATACTGCCGGCGAAAAAATTAAGCTCAGAATAGAGACCGGCATGATGAAAAACGGTCATAGTCGAGGCTCCGCAGCAGGCTTGCATCAGACCAGACCTTCTTTCGCAACTGAGGCGAAGGTTACGTTTGCGTTTACGTGATCAGAACAATAATTTGCCGATTCTATGACTTCTTTCAGCATGTCGGTCTCTATTCTTTTTGCATTAATGCGGTATATTCTCATCAGCGTCTCCTTATAAAGTCCCTTGGTTTGCCGGCCCCTTTAGGAGGCCCTACGAGACCCTCTTCTTCCATGATCTCCATGATGCGGGCAGCCCTGTTGTAACCTATCTTGAACCGCCTCTGTATTGAAGATATCGATACCTCGCCCACAGAGTCCGCAAACTCCAGCGCCTTGTCAAACATCTCGTCCTTCTCAGCTGAGTTATCTTCTTCAGTCTCAGGCATCGCCTCCGGTATCTGTTCGAATATCGAGTAGTCAGGCGAGCCCTGCGCCTTCACATGTTCGGTCACCTTTGTGATCTCATCCTCTGTAATCAGCGCGCCGTGGACGCGCAGAATCCTGGAGCCGGGCAGCATTACCAGCATGTCTCCCTTTCCGAGCAGCTGTTCCGCCCCCTGTGAATCGAGTATGGTGCGCGAGTCGATCTTCGAAAAAACCTGGAATGAAATACGCGCGGGAAAATTGGCCTTTATCAGTCCGGTTATCACGTCCACGGAAGGCCTCTGCGTGGCTATGATCAGGTGTATGCCCGCAGCCCTGGCCATCTGGGCAAGTCTCGTGATCGAGTCCTCAACCTCGTTCGAGGATGCGAACATAAGGTCAGCCAGTTCGTCGATGAAAATCACGATATAAGGCAGGCGTTCTTCCTCCGCTGCCTGGCTGTTGAAACTCTCGATGTTCCTGGCGCCTCTCTCGGCGAGCAGCCTGTATCTCCGCTCCATCTCGAACACCATCTTCTTGAGCGCCTCGGCCGCTTTCTTGGGGTTTGTTATGACCGGGTTTATAAGATGCGGTATCTCTTCATACATCGAGAGTTCGAGGAGTTTAGGGTCTATCATCAGCATCTTTACCTCGGCCGGAGTGGCCTTGAAGAGTATGCTCATGACCATGGAGTTGATCGACACGCTCTTGCCCGCGCCTGTTGCGCCTGCCACCAGCAAATGCGGCATGCGCGCGAGGTCGGCAACAATCGGGTTGCCGAATATGTCCTTGCCCAGGGCGAGGGTCAGCTTTGAACGGCTCTTGTTGAAATTGTCCGAAGCCACGATCTCTTTCAAGGAGACCATCTCTCTTTGCTTGTTCGGCACCTCTATGCCTATAGTGGCCTTGCCCGGTATCGGGGAAACGCGCATGCTTTGCGCCTTGTGTGCCAGCGCGAGGTCGTCCGAAAGCGACACGACCCTGTTGATCTTGACGCCCGGCGCAGGCTCGAATTCGTACATGGTCACAACAGGGCCGGGGTGGACATGGGTGATCTTGCCTGCGACATCAAAGTCCCTCAACTTGGATTCCAGCAGGGCGGAGTTAGAAAGCAGCTCCTCCTTTGAAGGCCTCATGGCTGAGGAGTCGTAGGACAACAGAAAATCGATTGAAGGGAGTTCATATCCCGGTTTCCTGACCGCCTTCGCGGCTGCGGAGGTTTTAGGGGTCCTGGGTCTGCTCCCGTCCTCACTTAGAGCGGCAGCAGCCGGGTGTTCCACCAGGACAGGCTCCGACGCCGAAGCAGGCGGAGTGATCGGAGGGGCGGGCGCAGGCCCCGCTTCTTTCTCCGGGTCCCTTATCAGTATGTCTTCGACGATTGTCTTTTTGTCCGGTGTCTTCCTGTCGGGCGTTTTATTGTCCTGGGCTTTGCCGGCCCTGGCGGCTGCTATCTTTTGCAGGGACAGGGAAGGGATCGAGACCGGACTGAGCATGATTATTGAGGACAGGAGCCCGGCCAGAGAAAAGATGTATGCGCCTGGCAGAGACAGGTATTTTTCCATGAACCCGCCGATAAACAGACCTGCAAGTCCTCCGGATATGATCTCGTGACTGATGTCAAAGGTCGAAATAGCCAGGTATGCCAGCAGGGACGAAGACAGGATGAAAAGGAGGGCGCCGTAGAAGTATATCTTTTGTCTTTCGAAATTCAGGACCCTTCGGATGCCGTAGACCAGCAGGAACACAGGGATCGAAAATGCGGAAAGGCCGATAGCGGCCATGATCAGGTCTGAAATATACGCGCCGAGTATGCCGCCGTAGTTTTTAGCGGTGTTTTTTGTGAAGGTCAGGAAGGAGGGGTCCCACTTTGAATAGCTGTAAATACTCAGTCCGAGGTATATGCTGCCGAGAACCGCGACTACGCCCTTTATCTCTTCCTTTGGCTTTTTTACCCTTTCAGCCATATGCCCGCCATTATGACGGCCGCCAGTGCAAACCTGTAATAAACGAAGACATTTACGGAATGCTCCCTTAAATAGCTAAGCAGGAACCTGATCGCTATAAGGCCTGTGACGGCCGATGCGGCAACGCCCGCGGCGAACATGCCGAGGTTGTGCGCCTCATGTCCGAAGATCATTTTTTTTGCGTGCAGCAGCGTAGCGCCTGCAATGACGGGCATCGAGAGAAGGAACGAAAACCTTGCAGCCGACTCCCTTTCCATACCCCTGAAGAGCCCGGCGGAGATCGTTATGCCCGAGCGTGAAACTCCCGGAATCAGGGCGACCGCCTGGGCGGCGCCTATTACCAATGCGTCTGCAATGCTTAAATCATCCACCTTCTTGTGCTTGAACATCTTTTCAGAGGCGTACATCACAATGCCGAATACTACCAGCGAGCCGCAGATAATCGAGGGGTTGCGGAATTTGGACTCAATAAGGTCGTTGAATAATTTCCCGAGCACCCCCGCAGGCACGGACGCCAGCAGGATGAGGCCGAGGAGTTTTCGTTTTTTCAGGATTATTTCAACCCAGTCCCGCCAGAAGCATATAATGAGGGCCAGGAGGGTGCCGGCATGTAGGGCGACATCGAAGGAGAGGGAATCAAGCTCACCGCCCCAGCTGAGAAACCACGGAAAGAGTATGAGATGAGCGGTGCTGCTGACCGGAAGAAATTCGGTCAGACCTTGCACAATGCCCATTATTATTGCCTGAAACATCATCTGATTATAGCAGATTGATAAGGAAAAACCTTAAGAGCAAATGCGCCGGATCAGAAGCTTTTTACCGCGATTAATCCGATGCGGCCGTTTTCGGCAACAGGCGCGACAGTTAAGGATTTATAGGGCTTTATAATAAGCGCATTGGAAGCTATGCCGAGCGCAGCGCCTGCCAGAACATCCTGGACCCAGTGGTCTTTAGACGCAATCCGCGCAGCGCCTGCGGCAGAAGCCGCGATATATGCGGGGATGCCGTAAGTCCATCCGTATCTGAACTGGATAAAGGAAGCTCCTGCAAAGGCGGAGGTCGCATGAAAAGAGGGGAAGGAACGGTCTTTGCCGTTGGGGCGTCGCTCATTGATGGTATACTTCAGGCCCAGGGCCGCAGCAGATGCGGCTGCGTACGATTCAAGAAACTGCACGCTTCCTTCCTTGTCCTTTTTTAGGACGGTCATCAGGAGGGCGGTTGCAGGCACTGCCGCAGAAAGCGCCTCTCCGGATACGTCCGCGAACCCGGCCTCTGAAAAAGAGGGCGCGGCAAGCATTACGACCGAGGCCAAAAGAACAATACGGAACAGGCGCATAATAATTTCTCCTTTGAGCGTTTTATTCATAAAGGGAGTTCCGTGTCCATGACCTTTCTGAAAGATATCCTGTGGATGGGGCAGGGGCCGTGCAGCCGGACCAGGTCCATATGTTCTGCAGTGCAATAACCCTTGTGCTTTCTGAAATTATACTGGGGGAACTTTTCGTCGTAGTCGAGCATGATCCTGTCTCTTACATATTTAGCGATAATCGAAGCCGCCGCAACCGAAGCGCTTTTGGATTCCGCCTTGAAGGGGGAGATCTGCGGCACCTGGAGAGTGGCAAGGGCGACCGCGTCTATTATGAGCATGTCGGGCCTTGAACCAAGGTCGTCCAGCGCCTTGTGCATCGCCAGCTTCGTGGCCTTAAGAATATTTATGCGGTCTATCTCGGCGTTGTCGACCACTCCCACACCGATTTCAGAGTCAGCACAAACAATGTCCCAGAAAAGGCTTTCTCTCTCCTTTTCCGGGACTTTTTTTGAATCCCGAAGTCCGTCTATCCTGAGGCCGTCCGGCAGTATTACTGCGGCTGCCACGACCGGGCCCGCTATGGGCCCCCGTCCTGCCTCGTCTATACCGGCGATGAGGCGAAATCCCTTTTCTCTGAAGGACCTGTCATGCCGGTATATGTCCATGACGGTCCGGTTAAGCTGATATTTCCTTTTCCTTTATCTTTGCGGCCTTGCCTTTTTTGTCTCTCAGGTAATAGAGTTTGGCCCTTCTCACACTGCCCCTCTTGAGAACTTCCACCCTGTCGACAGAAGGCGAGCATACGGGAAAAATCTTTTCCACTCCGACGCCGAAAGATATCTTCCTCACCATGAAGGTCTCTCTCGTGCCGCTGCCCTTTCTTCCTATAACAACGCCCTGAAACGGCTGTATTCTTTCCTTGTCGCCTTCGACGACCTTTACAAAAACCTTGACCGTATCTCCGATGTTGAACTCGCCGAGATCTCTCTTGAAACCTTCCTCGACTGCGGTTATCATGTTCATTGCATTTCCTCCTTTATTTCATCCAGTATCTTTTTTTCTTCGTCCGAAAGGACATATGCGTCCAGCAGGCCGGGCCTCTCTTCGTATGTCTTCCTCAGCGACTGCTTTTTACGCCATCTGTTTATCTCTTTATGGTTGCCGGACATCAGCGCCGCAGGGACCGACATCCCCCTGAATTCTTCAGGCCTCGTATAATGCGGATAATCGAGGAGCCCGCACGAGAAAGAATCGTCTTCAGCAGAGCGGCAATCTCCCAGTACGCCCGGTATCAATCTTGAGACGGCATCTATTATAACCAAAGCGGGCAGTTCTCCGCCAGTCAAAACATAGTCCCCGATAGAAATCTGATCGTCGGCAAGATATTCGCTCACCCTCTCGTCTATAGCCTCGTATCTGCCGCATAAAAAAACGAGCTCCCTCCGCTCCTGAGACAGTTCCAACGCGATATCCTGGCTGAACGTTCTGCCCTGCGGACTCAGCAGAATGATTTTCCTTCCGGCCCTGTCGCTCCAGAGCTCATCGGCCATCCTGAAAAAGGGTTCCGGTTTCATGACCATTCCGGCCCCGCCGCCGTAAGGGTAATCGTCGGTTGATTTGTGCTTGTCCGTTGTGTAGTCCCTTATGTTATGCACTGAGACGCTTATGAGCCCTTTATCCAGGGCCTTCTTGATTAAACTCGCATTGAGATAAGAGTTGACCATGTCCGGGAATATGGTGGCAATGCTGAATTTCATGGGATTTATAATAACATTATCCGTTGTCCCGGCGTCTTTCGTTCGTAAAGACACCTGCGCCGGCGAGTCGCAAAGGAGCATAAGTTGGAACGGCATGCGCAAAGGTCTGAAGGGCCTGTTTTTCTAACAGGAACGGCGTGATGAAACGATCAAAATAAACGGGGTAGAGGCGCAGCTGTTCCGGTTTACTCCGGAAATGATACCAAAGCCTGGGTTGTTCTCACGCGGCGGACATGCTTTTCGTTTCCGTCCTGCTGTTCATCGCATAATCAACCGCTCCTACCACATCCTTTATCTGAAACGGTTTCAGGAGAACGTCTGTAAACAGGTATTTATTGGTCGCAAGATAACCGTCGTCGTTAATGCCGAAGCTGCCTGTTATCAGCACGATTTTCAGATGCGGATACAGGGTCCGCAGCCGTTTTGCGCATTCTATTCCCGTGAGTCTCGGCATCTGGTGGTCCATCAGGACCAGGTCGGGCAGCCCATTGATATTAATAAGATCAAGGGCATCCTGTCCGTCCGCTGCCTCCAGAACATTATGCCTGTTAAGAAGCAGTATCTGCCTCAGGACGTTTCTTACCAGAATATCGTCGTCAACTACCAATATATCCGCCACTGTAAAACCTCCGGATATCCGCAGCCTTTATTTGGATGTAAGGCTCGGGCAAAGTTTATAATGATTTTTGAAACAATACTTTTCCATGGTGTCCAGACTGGGCATATGATGCGATCCCGAAGCACAGCAGATTCCGAAATAGCCTTCTTCAAAGTAAGGGCAACTCATCGATACCTCCTTCAATACCTAAGCGCTCTTTTTCTAAAACAATATCAGTTAACTATGAAGATAATTTGAATTTACAGCGGAATGGAGGGGATTTCCAGTTAAATATGTTTAATTTTGCCGGTAAATCGCAGGCTGTTGCGTTATTATATGCGTATGAATCAGGATATCGATAAAGAGCTGCTCAAAACCGCTGTGACGGCCGGTCGTCTGGCTGGTGAAATCATCATGAAGAACCTCGGCGGTCTTGCGCCTGAGGAGATACAGACAAAGCAGGCGTTTGATTTTGTTACAAAGGTGGACAAGTGGTCCGAGGCGGTCATAATGCAGACGATCAGGGATAAATATCCGACCCACCTTTTCCTCTCGGAAGAGATGCTGAAACAGGAAGCGGACAAGGGATACCGCTGGATCATAGACCCGCTGGACGGCACTACCAATTTCATCCACAGCTACCCGATGTTTTCAGTGTCCATAGGCCTCGAATTTAACGGTGAAATTATAATGGGCGTGGTCTTCGACCCTGTGAGGGACGAGTTGTTTCATGCAATAAAAGGGAAGGGCGCTTATCTGAATAATGCTCCGGTCAGGGTATCGGACACGGGAAAGGCGGACAGGGCGCTGGTTGCCACCGGTTTCCCGTTCAGGAGAAAGGAGCTGATAGATCCGTACATCGGGCTTTTCAAACGGGTCTTTCATGATGTGGCGGACCTGAGGAGGGCTGGGTCCGCAGCCCTGGATCTGGCATATGTCGCCTGCGGAAGGCTGGACGGGTTTTTTGAATTCGCGCTCAGCCCCTGGGACATTGCGGCCGGAAGCCTCCTGATCATTGAGGCGGGAGGCCTGATATCCGACTTCGGAGGAGGAGCATCCTATCTTGAAACAGGCAACATAGCAGCCGGCAACAAGGCCTTGCACGGGATCCTGGTGGGTCATATACGGAGCGTATGCGCCGGTATTATTGACAGATGACACTAACGATGCGTTAGACAGTGCAAACAGCCCTCAAATCCTTTGAGTGAAATTAAGTTCGGGCGATAGTATTTGACAGGGCCTGTTATCAGAAATGAACCTACCCATATTATGCATCGATATGGGCCGACTGAAAGGACATAGTATTTTCGCTCATTCTCACTCCGTTCCGAGGTGTTTGCCCTCATTACTACAAAATTCGAACTGTTTGTATATCGGGCAAACAAAGCCGCTCAAATACTATATCCTTCCATATATGTATCGCTGCGAAAGACTTTTCGGTCTATTTACACTGTCTGTTCACTATTTGCCGAAAATGCCTTTCAGCAGGTCTCCCGGAGTTGACGACCCTTTGCCCGACTGGGTTTCTTTCTTTCCGGGCAGTGCCTTGAATATCTCGTCTCCTACTTTTTTCTTCAGATTCTCAACCGCCTTTTTACCCACCGCCTTTGTATCCACGTTATAGGACGGCTTTGATAATGAGCCGGTCAGTCTGAGCGGGACAGCGGTCCAACCCTTTTCCTCGGACAGGAACTGTCCTACTGCGGATTGCCCCACGATTTTCGGCGTCAGCCTGTCGGATATCTTTACTCTTACGCCGAGGTCCAGGGTCTCGTCAAGCCCGATATTCCCCTGTTCATCTATAATCAGGTCTTTGCTCGAAATATTTCCTGTGGTCGACACTGTCCTGTCCGCGATGGAGAACACGGCGTCCGCCTTATCCATCGGTATCTCCCTGAGGTTCTGGATGCCCAGCACAGCCAGCAGCTGCGAAGAGACGGCTGAGTTTTTGAGTATGCCGTTCTTTATTGAGATGTTCCCCTTGCCCCTGAGGTTTTTCCTGATAGTCTCTGTTGCGGTCCCTGCTCCTGAAATATCCGCCTTTGAGTAAACCATGCCGGATATCGTGCCCTTTGCCTTTGGCGCAAAGGCGTCCACGATCTCATCGATCTTCATCCCCTTTATATCCGCATTCAGCGTATATTGCATCCCGGGTTTATTAAGGTCAACAGAAGAGTTCAGATTAAACCCGCCGCTGAGCGTCTCTCCGCTTAGTTGAGGGACACGAAACACGCTGTCTTTTAACTCATATCTCATGTTGAAGTTCCGGATGACTATCCCTTTGTACTGCGTATTAGCTATTTGCACGGTCCCCGTTGCGGTCATATCCAGCTTTATTGGCCCCGCGTCTTTCTCCGGCTTTGCGGTCTGTTTACCTGCAGGCTGTTCCTGTGCCCCTGTCTGCGGCGATCCGAAGAGCTCGCCGAGGTCCAGGTTGCCGCTTTTCAGATCGATCCGGATATCCGGATATTTGCCGTAGTTCGCAATGCGGCCGTTTACCGCAGCGTCGCTTTTGCCTGCGGAAAGCCTTATGTTATCCAGTGTGATGGCATCCGGCGATATTGCCACAGCCCCGTTGAACACCGGCTTCATGCCTTTATAGGAAACTGAAAGCGCCTTCATTGTTATGCGGCCGTTGTAAGACATGGGACTGTCTTTGGCCGCCTTGCGTTCTATCTTCAGACCGGCTCCGAGGCCGCCTCCCAGGGCCATGCCCTCGGGCAGCGCGCCGGCAGTAAGAGCGGACATTTTTGAAACATCTGTCTCAGGCATATTTACGTCGAGCATTAGAGAAGCTTCATCGCCGTAACCCGCGGACCCTTTTACAGACAGAGACAGCCCTGAAATATGCGCGTCCATTGAGGCAATGGTCATTTTCTTGCCGTCGAGGTCAACGTCGATCCGGTATTTTGCGTCAACAGGGAGGTCCTTAAATGTCTTGTCCTTTGTTGTTGCACTAAGAAGTTTGATATTGATCGTTCCTTCGGATGAAAGCGCCTTTCTTGAGGCTGAGGTTATGCCGAGCTTTGCATCGACGCCGATCTCAGCCTTGCGCAAGCCGCCTGAGGGGTCTGAATATTCGATCCTCCCGTCCTTGATCACTATCGTCTTTATCTCAGGCGCAACCGGCAGTTCTTTGGCCGCGGCCTGCTGCTTCCCGGCCTCAGCCGGTTTTTCCGCCTTGCTTATGTCCGAAAAGTTGAATGTCCCGTCCGCCTTTTTTGCGATCCTGACAACAGGCCCGTTCAGCCTGATCTCGTCTATTACCAATCTTCTCGAAAGCAGGGGCAGGAGCTGATACCTTATGACAAACTCCTTTACGCCCGCAAACACGGCTGTCGAATCCTTCTCCTTTATTTCGAGGCCCTCCACAACTATCCCTTTAAACAAACCTACGTCGATCTTTCCGGCAGAGACCTTCCTCTGGAGCGATTCCTCCGCGGCGTTCAGCACAAGCTTCCTTACGCGCTCGTCCGTGAGGTATGATTTTATAAAGAGCGTGAGCCCGAGCAGCAGCGCTGCTATAACTCCGAGTATGATTGCGAGGATTTTTACTGTTCTTTTCACGTTGGCCCCCTATGTCGGCAAGTATATAGACAGCTTAATATGAAGCGGGGACTTATGCAATCAGATTGTTAGGGAGATTTGGGAGGGCGCTTCATGAGGGACGGATTGAAGATGATTTTGAAGGTTTGCCCGTTTCTTTGACACCTGTTTTAACCCATCAGCTTATTATATTCTTCATGGCTGCCGATCCAAAACCAAAGCAACCCACCGGGAACCTCAACTGCAACTGCGCGATAGTGCAACCCGACCCGGACAGACCAGTAACGGTCAACTTTTTTCAGATGTAACGAGGGATGACGAGGGTCATTTTTTAACAGCGCATAACTTCTGTCTGTAAGGTCCTGGATAGACTGGGGAAGTGCCCTGTAGAGGTCCCAGAACTCAGGCGAGGCAAAATGCTTCAAATTTCAGAGCAGTGACCGGACTTAAACGATTTGAGTGCTGCCTCGGCCAGTGAATCGAGTTTTCCCGTCAGAGCATCTTTCTCGAACTGACGGTCCCATACCTCCGCATCAAAATCCCAAAACCATTTCCGAAAGGCCTGCAGTTCATCGGGCTTTAAGTCTTGAACTTCTTTTTCAATCTGATCTATTTTACTCATCCTGATAACTCCTCTTCTTTGCCTGATGTTAGTTTAACAAATTTATATTTCGGCTGCTATACTTCTCTTTTTCCCACTTGCAAGGCTCAATGTCGGCGTTGAAACCGACAGGATGGACACTCGCTCGTTTCGCCCAAATATCAATAATAAAGCCTGACCCCACAGTTGTTATGCAGGCACTATACTGTCTTGGCATGGTCTATTATCCCCTCTTTGCCATGAAGTCAACTAAATTAACAACGTCCCCTAATGTTCTTCCCGGCTACCCGATTTAGCGGTCCGTTGTTTCGTCGAATTTGCCCGGATATTTCCACGAGGGATACCTAAATATCCGCCTGAGCTTGAAGACGGTTGGCAAAGTCGGATTAATAACGGCACCATTTTCATTCGCAAGTATCAACCCCCCGGGAAAAGGAAACACGCCGTTTATAACGATATGAGATGGACTCTTGTAAAAGAACTGATAAATTGGTTGATAATTTCGATCGACAATTTCAAGAGCTTTATCGTTTGAATTGAAATCCCAGTCGGGCGGTTTATTTAGTAATTGATTATTTTTTATTTCAATTGACGGAAATCGGCTACCCCCATAAATCTTAACGTCAGCGTATGGTCTTCCATTCTTGATATAAACTTTTACGGGACTAAAATTACTAAGCTTAAAAGGTTCGCGCGGCTCCTTTTCAAGCGTAGCAATGCTATAGCCTGCCGAGATGCCTCCTTCGCCAAGAGAAAAGTCGACTTTTTCTACTTTTTCAGTAAAAGTTGGCAACTCCAGGTCTGGTTTAACTATCTCGCTATTTTTGGGCAATGATACCTTTCTGGTCTTTTCCTTAACCGTTGTCATGACCTGATTTCGGTATTCTTTTAATAGTTTGGCTTTCTCTGATTCTTTTAAAGTCTTGTCATCTCTTAGGGATGAACAATATGAAGAAAACATCATCTGTTCCAGATATATCTTGCTGGCATCTGGCAATTTGCCCAGCAAATCATTCGTCGCATTTCGTGTCCTTGTCTTTAATTCAGCACCTTTTACGGGGCCAATTTTTACGACGGCTGCATTTACTTCTACTTCCCAATCTTTATTTATCTGTTGTGGAAATGGTGGGCAATCTAGGGCAAATGCATTTGCGGCACATACGCTTATTAAAACTGCAAAGACAGCTAATTTAAGCATAATGTTCTCCTTTTTTATTTCACGCTAACATATTATTATACGAACTTCCCATATCGCTAAAATCTATCACACTGTCTTTAGCCGTGCTAACACAAAAACCTTTTAAATCACAGGGGGAATTAAGAAAATGCTTTATTGGATTTCGCATGTGTCCGGAAAAAAACGGCAAAAGCGAATTTCGCATAGCAAGGTGGAGTTTTGCAACTGGAAAGCATCCCGACATCCGCTCCGTCATTAAGTCCCCCAAAAAATATTGGCCGGCTCTAGCCTGCAGCTTATTAAAGCCCTTCAAAACTCCCTTTGTCAACACTCGTTAAAAAGGAAAAAATGATATTAGCCGGCTAGTCCAGCAGCCCTTTCATGACCTCAATGATAATTTTTTTGTCTGCGAGATCGATTTTTTTTATGACGTCCCTGATGGCGGGTATCAGATATTCCTTTTCGCCTTTTTTGACAACATAAACATCGTTGCTGCCGGTCTTGAATATGTCCGACACCGCGCCGACCTCTTCCCCTTCGGCAGTGACAACGGACAGGCCTATTATCTGGCTGTATAGAAATTCGCCCTCAGGCAGTTCGACGGCTCCGGCTTCAATGCCGATAAGCGCGCCCCTGAGAAGTCGCGCGGATTCCGGGTCGTTTATGTCATGGAACGAAACGAGGATGCCGCGGCCGTGATTTTTAATCGACCTGATTTTTAATTTGCGTGTGGAACCCGGCAGGGATACAGATACTTCATCGTCCGGTTTGAGCGCCTGGAAAGACGGGGAGAGAGGGGTCGCCTTCATTGCGCCCCTGATTCCCCATTCTCCGGTTATCCTGGCTAAAACTGAAACAGCGGGATCAGTTAAGGATTTGATGCGGTCTATTATTCGAGGATCTCCAGCACGCAGCGTTTGCCGATTTTTGTGCCGGAGGCGCTTAATATCGTTCTCATGGCCCGGGCGGTTTTACCCTCTTTTCCGATGACCTTGCCTATATCCGTCGGAGCGACCTTGAGTTCATAAACGGTGGTTTTTTCGCCGTCGATTTCATTAACAGATACATCTTCGGGTTTATCGACCAGGGCCCTGGCCATTTTTTCGATCAATTCTTTCATCTCCACCTCCGAATGAAACTTCTAAAGACTACAGGCCTGCTCTTACCATCAGCTTCTTCGCGGTGGCTGTGGGCTGCGCGCCCTTCTGGATCCATACCCTGGCCTTGTCCAGATCTACTTTGATCTCCGAAGGTTCTTTCATGGGGTCATAGGTCCCGATAATCTCTATAAACGGTCCGTCTCTTCTTGCCCTCGAATCCGCTACAATAAGTCTGTAAAACGGTTTTTTGTGTGCTCCAAGTCTTGTCAGTCTGATCTTAACCAAAAAAACACCTCCTAATAAATGTCAGAAATTGTAATATATCGGCGGCTTCAAAGTAAAGCCGAGTAAAGCTTCGATCAAGGGGAACCGGTCTGATCGCCCTGTCAGAAAGGAAACGCGTTCGGAAGTTTGAACTTCTTGTTGCCCTTGAACATCTTCAGCATCTTGCGCAGTTCTACATATTGCTTCACTACCCGGTTGACGTCGGCCACGCTCGTCCCGCTCCCTTCGGCGATCCTTTTGCGCCTGCTGCCGTTGAGGAGGTTGTGGTTGGCCCTTTCTTTTTTTGTCATCGAATTTATGATCGCCTCGGTCCTGACGAATTCCTTCTGGTCTACATTCACATTCTTCATCTTGTTGAACCCGGGTATCATGCCGAGGAGGTTTTCGATGGGGCCCATGTTCCTTATTTTTTTAAGCTGTTCCCTGAGATCGTCAAAGGTAAAGGAGTCTTCGAGTATCCTCTTCTGCAGATGCTCCGCGTCCTTCTGATCATACGACTGCTGGGCCTGTTCTATAAGACTCAGCACATCGCCCATGCCGAGTATGCGGGAGGCTATCCTGTCGGGATGGAACGGTTCGAGCATCTCGATCTTTTCGCCCACGCCGATGAATTTTATCGGCTTGTCCGTGATAGCCCTGATCGAAAGCGCCGCGCCCCCGCGGGAATCGCCGTCCATTTTTGTCAGCACGATGCCGTCAATGCCTATCTGCTCGTTGAACTGCTTTGCGATATTGACCGCGTCCTGGCCGGTCATCGAGTCCGCAACAAAGAGGACTTCCTGCGGCAGGACGCTCTTCTTTATGCTCTTCAACTCGTTCATCAGGGTTTCATCTATATGGAGTCGTCCGGCAGTGTCGATTATTACAATATCGTTGGCCTCTGTCTTCGCCTTCCTGATCGCGTCGGTCGCAAGCGCGACCGGGTCTTTCGTTTCCTTTGACCAGAAGACGCTTATGTCGAGCTGTTTGCCCAGCGTTATCAACTGGTCTATGGCAGCGGGCCTTTGCAGGTCGCATGCGGCCAGCATGGGGCGCCTGCCTTCCTTCTTGAAGAACCTCGCGAGTTTGGCGGAGGTTGTGGTCTTGCCGGACCCCTGCAGCCCGACCATCATGATTACGGTCGGGGGATTGGGCGAAAGGTTTATCCTTGCATTGGATTTGCCGAGCAGTTCGCAGAGTTCGTCGTTGACTATCTTGACGACCTGCTGACCGGGGCTGAGACTTTCGAGTATTTCCTTGCCCACGGCCTTTTCCCTGATTTTGGCGATCAGGTCTTTTACGACCTTGAAATTGACGTCGGCCTCAAGCAGGGCAAGCCGGACTTCCTTCAGGGCGGCGTCAACATCCTCCTCTTTCAGAATCCCTCTGCTCTTGAGCTTTTTGAATATTGAATCCAGTTTTTCGGTAATATTTTCAAACATGCGGTCTGACCTTCTCCATTAAATAATCTTGTCTATAAACGACGACATCTCTTCCTGAAAATTCTCGATTCCTCCAAGGACGACCTTTACGACTTTGCCTTCCCTGTTTATGAGGATGCTCATCGGAATGCTGCTCACACCGTATGCCCTTGAAATGTCTTCATCGCCCAAAAGCACCGTGTAGTTGATATGGTTTTCTTTGACAAAGGCGGAGAGTTTGTCCGCGATACCCTGCCCCTCGTCGACCGACACGCCAAGGACCACGAGCCCTTTTGACCTGTATTTGTCCTGCAGCGCAGCCAACTCCGGGATGGTAGCCCTGCACGGAGGACACCAGGTCGCCCAGAATTCCAGCAATACGACCTGTCCTTTATAGGAAGAAAGCCTTACCTGTCTGCCGGTAATATCGTTCAGGACAAAATCGACGGCTGTCGAGTCTTTGGAAGACAGGCGGCCGCCGGGCGCATGTCTGTCGCGGCTGCAGGCCGGCGCAAGGGCAACTACGGCGCATAAAACGATTAATCCGATTGCTTTATTAAATGCCGTCAAATTATTATTGCGCCGGAAATATTCAGCCGGCCTGAGTAATAACCTGAAAATGAACTGAATAATAAATTGCTCAGGCGCTTAGAAGGGAATCCAGCTTGGCCTTTAACTGCGGCTTTGGGACCGCCCCCACGATCTGGTCCACCTTTTCGCCGGATTTGAAGAACATCAAAGTCGGGATGCCCATGATTTTATACCTGCTTGCTATGTCCGGGTTTTCATCCGTATTCAATTTCAGGACTTTTACCTTGCCCGCATATTCCTTGGCCAGTTCTTCAACCGTCGGAGCTATCATGCGGCACGGACCGCACCAGACCGCCCAAAAATCTATCATAACCAGGCCGTTTGCCTTGAGGACTTCAGCGTCCCATGTTGCCGTCGTTACATCAGTAATTCCTTCTGCCATTTTCAAAACCTCCTGACTTAAACTTGTTAATTATATTTCCCGGAACGAAGGTTTGTCAACGAAGCTAAGCCGCATCCGGGCACTGATGCCGAATGAGGTCCGGACCGTAAATCCGCTCCTGAAGCAGCAGCGGCGCGAGCCTTATATTACGGACGTTTACCATGTATAATAGTAGCGCCGCGGATGAAATCCGGGTAAAACAACAATGATAATTTTCGATAATCTTAAAGATATTCACAGAAGAATCTCCCATGCCGCAATGAGGGCCGGCAGGTGCCCCAGCGAGATAAGGCTCATTGCGGTCTCAAAGACGGTCGGGGCGGACCTGGTTTTGAAGGCCATAGACAACGGGCAGAGGGAGTTTGGGGAAAACCGGGTGCAGGAGGCGCAGGAGAAGATCACGCATCTCGGGCCTTCGCCGTCCGGCGCAAAAGTCATCTGGCATATGATAGGGCATCTCCAAAAGAACAAGGCCGGAACCGCTGTTGAGCTTTTTGATCTCATCCATTCTGTTGATTCTGCAGAACTCGCCGGGGCAATTGACCGCCATGCGCGAAAGGCCGGCAAGGTCCAGGAGATACTTGTGCAGGTAAAACTGGCTGCAGAAGAAAGCAAGCACGGGGCCGGAGAAGAGGATGTTTATGATATTCTCCGCAAGGTACGGGTGATGGAAAACCTGAACCTCAGGGGACTGATGACCATCCCCCCATTTTTTGATGAGCCGGAACGGGCAAGACCTTATTTTAGAAGGCTGCGGGAGATAAAGGAAAAGGCGGCGGCACTTGGATTTGCCCTGCCTGAACTGTCCATGGGCATGTCCGGAGACTTCGAGGTCGCCATAGAAGAAGGCGCTACAATGGTGCGGGTAGGCAGTTCAATATTCGGTGAAAGAAAATAGCTGTTAAAGAAAAAGCTGTTAAGGTGGATAGTCTATAGGTGTTTAGCTTAAAAAAATTAAGTAATTTTTTGCAGTCCTGACGGACTATAGTCTAAACAACCTGAGTAGATGTGAAAGGAGATTGAAATGATAGGATTTATAGGCGGCGGGAATATGGCTGAGGCCTTGATCAAGGGCATGACCTCAAAGGGCATGAAAGAAATTCTGGTGTCCGAACCTAGGGAGGAAAGGAGGACGTTTCTTGAGCGCGCATACGGCGTAAAAGCGACCGCTTCAAACGCGGAACTTATATCAGCCTGCGATATCATAATCCTGGCGGTTAAACCCCAGATCATGGACGCTGTCATGGATGATATATCCGCTCTTGTGTCCGAGGACAAAACAGTAGTATCGATCGCTGCCGGGATTACCCTCGACTACTTCAAATCAAAACTGAAGACCGAAAAGATCATAAGGGTGATGCCGAATACTCCAGCCCTGGTTCAGGAAGGCATGTCTGTGATGTCGCTCTGCGGCTGCTTCCACGGCAAAGAGCTTGATACTGTAAAGAGCATTTTAATGGCAGTGGGAAGGGTGATAACCCTCCCGGAATCGCTGATGAATGCTGTGACTGCGCTTTCGGGAAGCGGACCCGCATTTATCGCCCTGTTTACCGAAGCGATGATCGACGCAGGTGAAAAGCTGGGGTTGAACAGGTCCGACGCTACACAGCTTGCGGTGCAGACGGTGTTTGGGACCGCAAGGCTTCTCGATACAGGGATGAGCCCTGAAAACCTCAGGAAGATGGTAACGTCACCGGGCGGCACTACGGCGGCAGGGGTGAAGGTATTTGAAGAGAAGGGGCTTAAGAGCATTGTCGAAGACGCGCTTACCGCGGCAAGGGACAGGGGCGCTGAGCTGGGCAGGTGAAACCCGGAAAATAAAGGCTGATAGCGTAAACCCTAACGTAAAAAAAAAGATTGCCGCGCTCCGCTCGCAATGACATGAATTGGCGGCTTTAGCGGCACACAACCTCAATTGACGGGCAGCAGCATTCGTGATAGCCTGAGAACATGAGGGCTGAATCGTCAGAAACGTCCGGAGCCAACCTGTGTAACCTTCAAATGGAATTTCCGGGGAATCCCCAAAGAGACGCTCTTAAACCGCATCAGTCTGAGTCCGGACATTTTGAATAATGAAATTCCAGGCAAAGCTCATCCTGTTTTTTTCGGTATTGCTGCTGGTTTTTTTGACTATAGGCTTCATAGGCTATCGTTCTGAAACCAAGGCATTGGAAGGGCAGATAAGGGAAAAACTGGAAGGCCAGGCATATCATACCCTGGACAAGATCGACAGGATGCTTTTTGAAAGATATGCTGATATGAAAGTATTGTCATCTGATCCTGTGCTCGTCTCAAGAAGTTCCACTCCTGAAAAGATCACGGAAAGGCTTAAGGAATATCAGAACAATTATAAGGCTTACGCTTCGCTTTCATTTTTTGATCTGAAGAGGGTGAGGACTGCGGACACTTCGGGCTGGAATATAGGCAAACAGCATCCTTTTACGGAATACTGGCCGGGTATTGCGGAGGGCAGGGAGTTTGTCCTGATAATAACAATGTCTGAATCGCTTAAGAAGGCTGTTCTTTATTTCGCTTCCGTTGTGAAGGACAAGGACGGGAAACCATTCGGCGTCGTTGTTGCAAGAATGCCTGTGGACACCCTGTATGAAATTGCTGAACAGACAATCCGTCCCGGCAACGGCAGGCAACAGCACAGGGTTGAACTGCTGGACAATAAAGGCATGGTCCTGTATTCGAGTTATAACGCGCCGGGGGTGTCAAAGGAAGAGTCGGATGACTGGAAGGTTATTGGGGCGCAGCTGGCTTCAGGCGCCCGGCTCGGGAGCGCGAGACATTTTTATAAAGAGGGGGAAGAAATCACCGCCTTTGCACGGGAGCGAGGTCATAGGGGCTTCAGTGGGAATGACTGGATACTAACAATCTGCACGCCCTGTGAACTGGCCTTTGCAGGCACTACCGAGAAAAGAAACAGGTTTGTTATTGTTTTTTCCCTGATAGGTCTTTTCGGTCTTATCGGCACAATCATGTTTTCACATTCTATTACCCGACCGCTAAAAGAGCTTGCTTCCGCGGCAGGAGAGATCGGGAAAGGAAACCTCGACATTAATCTGACTGCCAGGTCAAAGGATGAGGCGGGCGAGCTGGTGCGGGTCTTCAATGCCATGGCCCTGGACCTCAGAGAAAGCGAAAAAAAATATAAGGACTTTGCTGAATTTTTGCCGCAGTTTGTCTTTGAACTGGATGCTAAGGGGAATATACTTTTCCTGAACCGCTATGCCCTGGAAAGCCTGGGATACACGCAGGAGGATCTCAACAAGGGTCTGCGCGCGCTGCAGATGTTCGCGCCTGAAGAACTCGACAGGGTAGGGAAAAACATCCTGAGGGTATTGAACGGAGAAGTCCTGGACGGCATTGAATATACGGGCAGAAAAAAAGACGGCAAAACATTCCCGGCCCTTGTTTTCGCGTCTCCTATAATTCATGAAAACACGATCACAGGGCTGAGGGGAATTGCCATAGACATCTCCGAACTGAAGCAGGCGGAGGACAATATTAAAAAAGCGGAACAGGAGTGGGAGCGCACCTTTGATTCCATTACAGCCCCTATCATGATTTTGGATATTAACCACAGGATTGTAAAGGCCAACAAGGCCATGGCCGATAAAATGGGCGTCTCGCCGGCTGCGGCAATCGGACTTGCCTGCTATAAATCTGTGCATGACAAAAATGAACCGCCGGCCTTCTGCCCCCACGTCGAATTGCTGACAGACGGAAAGCCGCATACAACAGAAATTTTTGAAGAGCGTCTCGGCGGGTATTTTATGATTTCAGTGTCTCCGCTTTTCAGTCCGGACGGGACGTTATATGGGTCTGTCCATTATGCCTCGGACATCACCGGGCGCAAGCAGGCTGAGGAGGCTGTCAGGAAATTGAACGAAGAACTGGAACTGAAGGTCGGGGAAAGGACGAGACAACTCCTCGATGTGCAGGAAGAGCTTGTCGGCAAGGAAAGACTGTTCATACTCGGCCAGCTTGCGGGCAGCGTTGGACATGAACTGAGAAACCCGCTCGGCGTGATGAGCAATGCCGTGTATTACCTGAAGACTGTGTTGTCCGGCGCGGATGAAACGGTTAATGAATACCTGAACATAATCAAGGGTGAGATCAATAACTCGCAACGGATAATTACGGACCTCCTGGATTTCTCCAAAACAAAAACGCCCCAGCCCGGATCAATCAGGGTCGATGAACTCATGGAAGAGAGTTTCGGTAAATGCGTTATTCCCGAAAATATCATGGTGCGGGTCGATATCCCCGAAATGCTGCCCCTGCTTAGGGTCGACCGCTTCCAGATGCTGCAGGTCTTTCAGAACCTGATAACCAATGCGGTGCAGGAAATGCCGGACGGAGGAGAGCTGAGGATAGGCGCAAGACAGGCGAGAAGGGACCGGGAATCCGGGACCGGGAAAGACGAACCGGCCACATTTTTTGAATCCCGGGTTCCGAATCCCGAGTTTCGGGTCCCGGATTATATCGAAATCTCGGTGGCAGATACAGGGAAAGGTATTTCTCCTGAGAACATGAAAAAACTGTTCCAGCCCCTTTTTACGACAAAGGCGCGTGGGATAGGGCTCGGGCTGACTGTTTCCAAAAACCTTACCGAGGCTAACTGCGGAAGGATCGTGGTGGAAAGCGAGTTGGAAAAGGGGACTACCTTCACAGTGATTTTGCCTGTGAGCGGTGATATGATTCAAACGGAAGAACAGGAGCAATGAGGATGACGGCTTATAATTTATCGGTTGTGTCGCCCGGAGAATATGAATATGCCCGCTAGGGAAATTCACGCAAATACGCCGGAAGACCCGGCAGTCGACAACCTTCCTCTGATCCTTATAATAGACGACGACGCGGGCCTGCGCAGGACCCTTTCGGACATTCTCAGACTGAAGGGATATCGGGCGCTGGCGGCCAAAGACGGAGCAGAGGGGATAGAGCTGCTGAGAAATAATACCGTTAATGTGGCGCTTATAGACCTCAGGCTGCCGGATATATCGGGCATAGAGGTGCTGGGCAAGGTCAGGGAGGAGAGGCCCCTGACACAGGCGATAATACTGACAGGTAACGCGACGCTCGATTCCGCCATAGACGCGACCAACAAAGGCGCGTTCTCGTATCTTCAGAAACCTTATGACATAGACCAGCTGCTGCTTCATCTAAAAAGGGCGATTGAAAAACAACGTTCCGATGAGATGATAAACAGGCAAAGCCTTGAATTGATGCGCAGCAATCTGGAACTGAAGGCGCTCTATGATATCTCGGTAGCGGTCGGTAAGACCATCGAGATGGAGAAATTGTTTCCCGAGATTCTGCAGACCGTCACAGGGATCGAGATATTCAATATTGAGCGAAAAGGGGCGGTCCTGCTGGTCGAGGAAGACAGGGTGGTGCTCGCAGCTCACGCCGGTTTTTCCGGGGCCGACGCAGAGACCTGTGGAAATATAAGAAAGGGGGACTGCCTGTGCGGGCTCGCTGCTTCGACAGGCGAGATCATTATATGCGGAAATTCTTCCACAGATATGCGCCATACCAGACGTCATCTCAGCGACCCCCCTCATGGCCATATCATCGTGCCCCTCAAATCCGCCAATCAGGTTGAAGGCGTTTTGTGCCTTTATACTCCGGCAGATATCGAGATCAACACGGAAGTGTTCCAAATGCTTCTCTCCGTGGGCAACCAGCTCGGAATAGCGATTGCCAATTCAAGACTCTACGAGGAGGCGAAATTATTTTCAATGCAGGACCCGCTCACCGGTCTTGCAAACAGGCGTCTGATGGATGTCATACTCCATAAGAGCTGCGCAAGGGCCGGCAGGTTCAGGAAGGCTCTTTCGGTCGTTATGATCGATATCGACCATTTTAAAGATTTCAACGACACCCACGGCCATTTAGCAGGCGACCGCCTGTTGTCGGGCGTTTCAAATGTGATAGCCGGCAGGACCCGGGAGGGAGACCTGGCGGTCAGGTATGGCGGAGAGGAATTCCTTATGCTGCTGCATCAGACGGATCTGGCAAAGGCGCACAGTGCGGCCGAGGCCCTGAGAACCGAGATTGAGGAGCAACTCAAAGTCACGATAAGCCTCGGCGTTGCCGAGTTTTCCGACGGACTCTCTGCTGAGGAGCTTATCGCCGCTGCGGACAAGGCCCTTTACCGGGCCAAGCAGAATGGGAGAAACCGGGTTGAGGTGTGGCAGGGTGAGTAAAAGAAGGCAAGCGGGGAGAGATAGGATATGAGGGCAGAAATAAAGGTGCTTGTAGTTGACGACGACAGGAGCATGGTCAAAACCATGTGCGACATCCTTAAGGTCAACGGTTATCAACCTTCAGGAGCCTGTTCGGGTGAGGAGGCGCTTGAGAAGGTACGGTACGGCCGGCCCGACTGCGTCCTTATGGACATCAGGATGCCGGGGATCGGCGGGATCGAGACCCTGCGTCTGATCAAGGCAACGACGCCTGATATGCCGGTTTTGATGATGAGCGCCTATACCACAGAGGAACAGGCAGCAGAGGCCAGGCAACTCGGGGCGGAAACAGTGCTTACAAAACCGATCGACCTTCATATGGTGTTATCTTATCTTGAGCTTTTCAAAAGGGAATCCAGCATCCTGGTAGTGGACGATGACCCGTGTTTTTACGGGGTGGTCGGCGACGTGCTCCAGGACGGCGGCTACAGGGTGGAGACCGAGACAAAACCTGAAAACGTCCTTGGACATATGGAGCATGATTACAAACTTGCTGTTGTGCTCGACCTGAAACTCGGCGATACTAACGGGCTGGAAGTGCTGAAGGCCGTGCGGACCAAATATCCCTCAAAGCCGGTAGTTCTGGTGACGGGCTACAGGAATGATATGACCGACTCTGTCGAAAAAGGCCTGAAAATAGGCGCCTATACATGCCTGTATAAGCCCTTTCGAATGGAGTCGCTGCTCGATACGATCAGGGAAATACGCGGGAAAAAACGAAGGAACGTGCTCGGCGAAGCATTCCTCAACCGGGGATATTAACGTTATGGCCGGAACCGGGGATATACGTATGGTAAAGCGACAATTCTTAAGTCAATTACGGCCCGAACGGATAGAGGGCATACCGTGGAGAGACAACCGTATATGGATACTATCTCAATATTAATTATAGACGACGACCCCAATCTGAGAAAGACGCTGACCGATATATTCCGGGTCGGGGGTTATGAACCTTTTTCAGCGGGCTGCGGGAAAGAGGGACTTGAACTGCTGCAGCGTTGTTCTGTTTGCATTGCCCTTGTCGATCTGAAACTCCCCGATATTTCAGGCCTCGAAGTGCTGGAGAAAATAAGGACCCATCATCCGCGTACGGAGACGATCATACTGACCGGTAATGCCACCCTTGACTCCGCAATCGACGCAACTAACAAGGGGGCCTTTTCCTATCTGCAGAAGCCTTATGAAATCGACCAGCTGATGCTACATATAAAACGCGCGGTCGAAAAACAACAGGCAGAGCAGAAGCTGAGCCTGTATCAGGAGCATCTCGAAGAACTCGTTAGGGAAAGGACCCTGGAACTGGAGAAAGAAGTGGCAGAACGCAAGCGCGCGGAGGGGGAGATCTGCAAGCTGAACGAGGACCTGAGAATTAGGGTCAGGGAGCTTGAGGAGGCGGGAATACTGGCAGAGGCAGGCAACAGGGCAAAGTCGGATTTTCTTGCCAACATGTCGCATGAACTGACTACTCCTCTTAATTCGGTTATCGGTTTTTCGCAGCTTCTCCTTGACGGACTTTACGGAGAGCTGCGCGACAACCAGAAGGAATACGTTGAAAACATCCTGCAGAGCGGCAGGAACCTCCTCACGCTTATCAGGGACATGCTGGACCTTGTGAGCCTTGATTCCGCGGCAGACGCTTCAAAGGCAAGCAGGTTTATCCTCAAAGAGGCGCTGGAATCCTCGGTTGCCGTGTTCAGGGAGGAGGCAATAAAACATAATCTGAAACTCAGCCTTGAGATAGTGCCGGATGCAGATATAGAGCTAGAAACCAGGGTCGACGAATTTGTCCGCATATTGCACAATCTCCTCAGCAATGCCGTAAAATTTACCGCCGACGGAGGAAGCGTTAGCGTAACCGCGCGAAGGCTGCCGAATACAGGGGCAGGCTCCGAAGCGCCTTCGCAGGATTTTATCGAGATCAGCGTCGCCGATTCAGGCATCGGCATAAGGGCGACGGACATCCCGAATATCTTCAATGAAATTTCCCAGCTGGAATCCCCTTACACAAAAAAATACGGCGGCATAGGCGTCGGTCTCCTCCTTGCCAAAAAACTCGTTGAACGACTCGGGGGCAGGATCAGGGCCGAGAGCGAATACGGCAGGGGCAGCAGGTTTGTTTTTGTGATACCGTGTTTTTGAAAGGACCTGAACCATATTCACAATCTGTTCAAAAGACGGTGGTATACTCAAGCGTCGACAGGCGCCGAGGGCCGCGTACTTAAAACCGGAAAGGCGGAGAGTCTTGACTCCGATGATCAGACAATTAAAACAGTCCGCAGAATATTTTGAAAATATGCCGAAGCCGCTAATTGTCGCGGTCAACGCGGCCTTGCTGCTTTTTATCGGGTTTGTCGATTATGTGACCGGGTATGAATTGGGGATCTCTCTCCTTTATCTGATACCGGTCGGTTTTGCCGTATGGTACGGCAGCCGGTCGCTGGGGATGATCATCTCGTGCCTCAGTGTTTTGACGATCGCGACCGCTGATTTTATGGCCGGCAAACAAACCTCCCATCTTTTTATCGAGATATGGAATTTACTTATGCATCTCGGCTTTTTTATGGTCTATGCCTTTGTCCTTTCCCTGGTAAAATCGGACCTCGATGAACGCGCGCTGCTGATTGACGAACTCCGGAAAACGCTTGCAGAAGTAAAGCAGCTGAGGGGTTTTCTCCCGATATGCGCGTCCTGCAAAAAAATAAGAGACGATAAGGGCTACTGGAACCAGCTGGAGACTTATATAAGCGCCCACTCTGAAGTGCAGTTTTCCCACGGCATATGTCCCGACTGCGTGAAGAAATTGTACCCTGAGGAATATGAACGTATTTTAGGCATCAAGGACTTAGGGAGGCGAGAATAATGGCAGTTAATGAAGGACCGGAAATCGAAGATGCGGCAGCAAAGGAAAAAGCGGGTTTTTTATCGGGATACAGGGCGGCCGCGCTTGCGGCTGTTTGCGTTGCCGGAATCGGGATATATCTTTATGTGTCCGCGGGCGTGACCGGCCGGCAGTCCGGCCCGAAGGAAAAGACCGCCCAGGCTTTTAGTCTGCCGGTTTCGGCGTCGCCCGCCTCGGTCAGGGATGTGAATGTCTATCTCCCGGGACTGGGCTCCGTGACCCCTCTCAATACCGTTACCGTAAAAACCCGCGTGGACGGTCAGCTTATGGAGGTCCTCTTCCAGGAAGGCCGCATTGTCAAAATCGGCGACCTCCTTGCGAGGATCGACCAGCGCCCGTTTGAAGTTCAACTGACGCAGGCCGAAGGCCAGCTTGCGAGAGACAGGGCGCTCCTTCAAAACGCAAAAGTCGATCTTGAACGCTACAGGATTTTGTGGTCCCAGAATTCCATACCGAAACAGCAGCTCGATTCCCAGGAGGCGCTCGTTGCCCAGTACGAGGGCTCTGTAAAGACCGACCAGGGCCAGATAGACGGAGCAAAGCTCCAGCTGGCCTATTGCCGTATAACTGCTCCTGTCGGCGGAAGGGTGGGGCTCAGGCTTGTTGACCCCGGCAACATTGTCCACGCCTCAGACAGCGGCGGAATCGTAGTCATAACCCAGCTGCAGCCGATATCAGTGATCTTTCCCCTTGCCGAAGATAACCTGCCCCAGGTTTTTGCCGGCATTAAGTCGGGCGCGAAACTGCAGGTCGAGGCCTATGACAGGGACATAAAGAAATTGTTGGCAGTTGGTTCGCTCCTGACTGTCGACAATCAGATAGATCCCGGCACAGGGACTGTGAAGCTCAAGGCGGTTTTTCCGAATAAGGACAATTCTCTGTTCCCGAACCAGTTTGTGAACGCCAGGCTGCTCGTGTCCGTCCTTCACAAGGCGCTGGTAGTGCCTGCCTCAGCGGTCCAGAGCGGTCCTAAAGGACAGTTTGTATATGTAATAAAAGCGGATAAGACCGCTGCCATGCGGCCTGTCCGGACCGGCGTTACCCAGTCCGGCGAAACAGTGGTAACCGACGGGCTTGTCTCAGGAGAACTCGTGGTAACGGAGGGCGCGGACAGACTTCGCGACGGCTCAAAAATCGAATTAAAAGGCGGAAACGGGATCAGTCCCAAGAGGGGCGCCTGATGAATATCTCGCGCATCTTCATCGAGCGGCCTGTTGCCACGACGCTGCTCATGATTGCTATTATTCTCGCCGGGGCGGTTGCCTATCGGCAACTGCCGGTGTCTGCGCTTCCGCAGGTGGACTACCCTACCATACAGGTGCGGACTTTTTTCCCGGGCGCAAGCCCGGAGGTCATGGCTTCATCTGTTACCGCGCCGCTTGAGCGGCAGTTCGGACAGATGCCGGGGCTTACCCAGATGACCTCATCGAGCTCAAACGGCTGCTCCGTCATCACCCTGCAGTTCAGCCTTGACCTGAGCCTCGACGTTGCGGAACAGGAGGTCCAGGCGGCAATCAACGCGTCTTTCACATTCCTTCCCCGGGACCTTCCGTCGCCGCCGGTATACAGCAAGGTAAACCCGGCCGATGCGCCAATACTTACCCTGGCCCTTACCTCCGACGCCCTCACCCTGCCGCAGGTGGAGGACCTTGCCGACACGCGTTTCGCGCAAAAGATATCGCAGCTTCCGGGCGTAGGGCTCGTGAGCATCAGCGGCGGCAGGCGGCCTGCGGTGCGGGTGCACGCCAACCCCACGGCGCTTGCATCTTACGGTCTGAGCCTGGAAAGCCTGCGGTCCGCAATTTCGGCCGCCAATGTCGATCAGGCTAAAGGCGGGTTTGACGGGGCAAAACAATCATACATCATCGGCGCCAACGACCAGCTCTTTACTAGCAGCGACTACCGGCCGCTTATTATTGCGTACCGAAACGGTTCGCCGATTCACCTGTCCGATGTGGCGGAGGTGGTTGACGACGCGGAAAACGTAAAACAGGCCGCCTGGATGAACGGCGCCCCCGCTGTTATCGTCAACATTCAGCGGCAGCCGGGCGCCAACGTCATTGAAGTGGTCGACAAGATAAAGCGGCTGCTCCCTCAGCTGCAGGCTTCCATGCCCGCTTCGATCAGGGTGTCGGTGCTCACCGACCGCACGACTACGATCCGGGCGTCGGTGAAGGATGTCCAGCACGAACTAATGCTCGCGGTCGTCCTTGTGGTGCTCGTAATATTTCTCTTCCTCCGCAACTTCTCCGCAACGACCATCCCCAGCGTGGCAGTGCCTCTGTCGCTGGTAGGGACTTTCGGAATAATGTATCTTCTCGGGTTCAGTCTGAACAACCTCTCACTGATGGCGCTTACCATATCTACCGGCTTCGTTGTCGACGATGCCATCGTCATGATAGAAAACATCTCGCGTTATGTCGAACAGGGCGTTCCTACGTATGAGGCTGCTCTAAAGGGATCGAAGCAGATCGGCTTTACTATTCTGTCTCTGACGGTCTCTCTGATTGCGGTGCTCATCCCTCTTCTTTTTATGGGCGATGTTGTCGGCAGGCTGTTCAGGGAGTTTGCGGTCACCCTTGGAGTTACCATACTTATCTCGGCGGTAGTTTCACTCACGCTGACGCCCATGATGTGCGCCCGCCTCCTTAAGCATGTGCCCGAGGAA